>Ga0180433_10001308_pt1 | contig 41744 bp, 40 predicted proteins | sample SS_ome_8_FD_132980 | JGI IMG/M metagenome (GOLD analysis project Ga0180433, IMG submission 132980) | Hypersaline lake sediment archaeal communities from the Salton Sea, California, USA - SS_1_D_1 metaG | ecosystem: Environmental > Aquatic > Non-marine Saline and Alkaline > Hypersaline >...
CAAATGAGATAAGGTCGATCCAGGTTGGGCTGGCGGTTGATACCGTGCTGGCCTGCCGGCAGTGTTCGAGGAACCAATGACTGACGAGCTGACGAACGATACTCAGGGCCAGAATCCAACGGCAGACTCAGCGCAAACAGATGGACCTGATACCCCGGTGTCCGAAAGTGATACCCCGGTGTCCGGTACTGGGGCAGTTGAGAGCGATGGTGCGGCTGGGCCGGGAACCTCCCAGGATTCAAAGGCTGGGATTCCGGTGGCGGCTCCAGCTGGCGGACGCAGTGGCGGTCGAGGTCAGCGCGGGGCGGGTGGTCCTCAGGGGAGACAAGGCGGTCGAGGCTCGCGGCAAAGGGGACGCGGAGGGCAGGCTGCTCCGCGCGAGGCTAGCGAGTTCGAGGAGACCGTGGTAAAGGTTTACCGGTGTGCGACCGTGGTCAAGGGTGGGCGACGGTTCAGTTTCGCAGCCATGGCGGTTGTTGGGGATCGAAAGGGTCGAGTGGGTATTGGATACGGCAAGGCCAACGAGGTGCCCAGCGCGGTCGAGAAAGCCACGAAGATCGCGCGGCGAAGTGTGATCCGTGTCAAGCTTCAGGGAACGACGCTTCCGCACCGCGTGATGAGTAAGTTCGGCGCCAGTAAAGTACTGTTGCTGCCGGCCGGTGAGGGGACGGGCGTTATCGCTGGTGCAGTGGTCCGGGCCGTTTTGGAACTCGCCGGTGTCAAGGATGTTCTCACGAAGAGTTACGGCTCGAATAGTCCTAAGAACCTTACGAAGGCTACTTTTGAGGGGCTTCGGAATCTGCGAACCAAAGAGGATGTCGAGAAGTTGCGCCAGGTCGCGATAGCCGGCTGAGTGAGCTTGTCGGGAGTTGATGAGCGATGATGATTTCTGATGTAGTTTCGACGGTTAAGCGATACAAGCGGCGCCGACGTGTCGGTCGCGGGGCCGGTTCCGGCGCAGGTAAGACGAGCGGTCGTGGTCACAAAGGTTTGGGCCAGCGAGCGGGGGGTAGTATGCGTCGTCTGACCGAAGGTGGTCAGATGCCCTTTTTTCGTCGTATACCCAAACGCGGGTTCAATAACGCGCAATTCCGAACGGAATATCAGGTGGTGAACGTTTGTGTCTTAGCTGAACGATTTGAGGACGGTGCCAAGGTGACTCCGGCCGTGCTTGAGGAAGCCGGACTTGTCCATGACGCATCGCGCCCGGTCAAGGTGCTTGGCACAGGCGAGATTAGCAAGAAGCTCGACGTGGAAGCAACGCGTTTCAGCGCTGCGGCCCAGGAGAAGATTACGAACGCCGGAGGAAAGGCGACGGTTATCAGCTGATCGAACTAGGGAGTGAGCGGTGGTACTGGGGCAAGGCCCAGACGTCCGGGGAGCGGTAAGGAATGCCCCCTTGCGGATTGAGAAAGAACGGCTGCCAAGGGGCACACAAGGATACGTGGAATGCTTAGCACGCTAGCCAACATATTCCGCATCCCGGAGCTACGGCGGAAGATCTTCTTCACGCTGTTTCTGCTGGCGATTTACCGCCTCGGTTTCTACGTGCCGTTGCCCGGTATCGACCAGAGTACGATGGAACAGTCGGTCAAGAATCAGGGTGGCACGGGAGCGTTTGGTCAGATGGCGGCAGCGTTTTCGCTGTTTACTGGTGGTGATCTTCAGCAGAGCACGGTGTTTGGCTTGGGGATCATGCCGTATATCTCCGCCTCGATTATCTTTCAGCTGCTCACCACGGTGGTGCCCGCGTTGGAGAAGCTCCAGCGCGAAGGCGAAAGCGGCCGGAAGAAAATTCAGGAATATACGCGCTACGCGACTGTCGGTTTGTGTTTGATTCAGGCGGTATTCTGGGTGAACTACATGCAGCGGAGCGGTTACGTTTTCGCTGATTTTCGAGGCACGTTTCCGTTTTGGCTGATGGCGGTTTTAGCTCTGACGACGGGGACGGTGTTTCTCATGTGGCTCGGCGAGCAAATCGACGAGTATGGCATCGGCAACGGGATCAGTTTGATCATCATGGCGGGTATTGTTGCTCGTATGCCGAATGCCGTCATCGATGTGATTTCATTGGCGGACTTCAAGGGGACGTCCGGTGCCGGCAGCAGTGCCCTGGGGCCGGAGGAGATCCTGTTTATTTTCATCGCGTTTGTGGGTGTGGTAGCCGGGACCATTCTGATTACGCAGGCCCAGCGACGGATTCCGATCCAACAAGCCAAGCATACGCGCGGTCGGCGGGTTCTCGGCGGCCAGCGTCAGTATCTCCCGTTGCGGGTGAACCACGGCGGTGTGATGCCGATCATTTTTGCCAGTTCGCTGATGATTTTCCCCGGTATCTTTTTTGGGTACTTGGCGGATTCGTTTGGGAATATCGGTTTCTTCCGTTTTCTCCAGCGGGCTTTTTTGCCGTCCAGCTACATCTACGTGGTGATTTACATCGGGATGGTCTACTTCTTCTCCTACTTCTGGACGGCGGTACAATTCCAGCCTAAGGAGATGGCGAATAATCTTCGCGACTATGGAAGTTTCATTCCCGGTTTGCGACCCGGTAAGCGGACGGCAGACTACCTGGAACGCGTGATGACCCGTATCACCTATGTGGGAGCGTCGTTTCTTGCGTTGATTGCGGTTATTCCGACGGTGGTCGCGACCAAAATGAATATTCCGTTCACGATCTCATCCTTCCTGGGAGGGACGGGATTGTTGATCGTCGTCAGTGTGGCTCTCGATCTGGTGCAACGGATCGAAGCAAACTTGGTTATGCGGAACTACAAGGGTTTCTTGGGTTCGGCAGGTGGTGAGTAGATTCTTATAGCGGAAGATGCGTGCCTTTTGCACGCGTGTCTCCGAGGGCTAAAACGCTTGGGTTGCGGGTACAAAAAGGCGGTTTGCCTTTAGGTAAGCGTCGCGTCGGCGTTTGGGTTGAGGTGCTTGATGATTTTGGTTCTTCTGGGCCCCCCGGGTGCGGGCAAAGGAACGCAGGCAACGCGGCTGAGCGAGGTGTTCGGTCTGGAACACCTTTCGAGCGGTGATGTCTTGCGGGCTGAGCGGAAGAGCGGCACGGACCTAGGCCAGCGCGTGGCCAGCTATATGGATGCTGGCGAGTTGGTGCCGGATGAGATTATCATCGAAGTCATCCTCGCCCGCGTACTGAAAGCCGCCGAAGGCTCGGGCGTTTTACTGGATGGCTTTCCGCGCACTGCAGCTCAGGCCCAGAAGCTCGATGAATCGCTCGAGGCCGCGGGTGGTGGGGTGGACTTGGTGGTGTCGCTGGTGGTGCCGGATGAACCGATTGTGGCTCGCATTACGGGGCGCAGGAGCTGCCCGACATGCGGAAGTGTGTACCATATTGCGAGTTTGCCGCCCAAAGCAGAAGGTGTTTGCGACAAAGACGGAACAGCTCTCGTCCAGCGTAGCGACGATACCGAAGAGGTGGTCGCGCAACGGTTGGCGGCCTATCACGCCCAGACCGAGCCTCTGGAAGCCTACTATCGCGAGCAGGGGTTGTTGGCTGAGGTGGACGGGACGCAAGATATTGACGCTGTTTTTGTGCAGTCTCGAGAGGTTGTGAGGAGTCGGGTAGGCAAGGTGGGATCGTGAAGGGTATCATGAAACGATCCGAAACCGCCAAGCTCAAGACCGCAAGCGAAATCGAGCAGATGCGTCGGGCAGGGCGAATCGTCCATGACGTCTTGGCTCGAGTCAGCGAGATGGCGGCGCCGGGCGTGACGACGGCACAGATGAACGCTGTGGCCGAACAACTGATCCGCGAAGCAGGGGCAGAGGCCCTGTTCCGCGGGGTGGAGACAAGGCAGGCGAAATTTCCGTTCCCGGCGGCACTGTGTACCAGTGTGAACGAGCAGGTGGTGCATGGTATACCGTCGGACCGCCCTCTGTTGGAGGGTGATATCGTCAGCGTGGATTGCGGCGTTCGCTTGGATGGCTTTTGTGGCGACAGTGCGACGACCTTGGCGATCGGCAACGTGTCGCCGGAAGTCGAACGGCTTTTAGCAGTGACCGCCGAGGCCCTTCAGGTCGCGATCCGTGAGATAAGGCCCAAGCGATGGTGGACTGAGATCGCTGGGAAGATGCAGGCGAATGTGGAAGCGGCTGGGTTCTCGGTAGTGCGTGAGTTTGTCGGTCACGGAATAGGCTGCCAGATGCACGAAGAACCGAAGGTCCCGAACTACGTGGATGCAGGTGATCGCCGGCAGGATTTCATCCTTCAGGCAGGGATGGTTCTGGCGGTGGAACCGATGGTCAATCTGGGTGGTTCAGCCGTTGCGTACGAAGATGAGTCCGGGTGGGCGGTGGTGACCAAAGATGGTCAGTATGCTGCCCATTTTGAACACACGATTGCGGTGACCGATAGGGGTGCCGACGTGTTGACCGGTGGATGATCGAGAGTGAAAGCAGGCGGTGGTCGCACCGTCGTTTCGTCGAGGACTGGAGTCATGAAAGTCCGAAGTAGCGTACGTCGTATTTGTGAGAACTGTAAGATTATTCGGCGCCGCGGCGTTATTCGGATTATTTGTTCGAATCCGCGACACAAGCAGCGACAGGGTTAGGTCGGCAGGGCCTTTCGCTTCTGCCCGAGGAAAGGAGTGGCAGCGTGCCACGTATTGCTGGTGTTGACATACCGAACGACAAGCGGATCGAGATCTCGCTGCGTTACATTTACGGAGTGGGACCTCATGTCGCCAAGGAGATTCTCAAGGAGAGCGGTATCGACGGGGGCGTCAAAGCACGTGACCTGACGGAAGATGAAGTGACGCGGATCGCAACGGCGATTACGCGGGACTGCATTGTGGAAGGTCAGCTTCGTCGCCAAATCCAGCAGAATATCGCTCGCTTGAGGGATATCGGTTGCTACGTAGGCCTGAGACATCGGCGCGGTTTGCCGGTTCGAGGGCAGAGGACGCGGTCGAACGCAAGAACGCGCAAGGGCCCGAAGAAGACCGTCGCGGGCAAGAAGGGCGTGAAGGAGATGCATCGTGGCTAAAGCTGGAAAAGTCAGCAAGAAGCGAAAAGTCCGCCGAAGCGTTGCTCGTGGGGTTGCCCACGTCAAGGCTACTTTCAACAACACGATGATCACGATCACGGACACATCCGGCGAGACGCTTGCTTGGGCTTCTGCTGGGACGGTTGGTTTCAAAGGTACGCGAAAGAGCACGCCGTTTGCCGCTCAGCGGGCAGCCGAGCGCGTCGCGCACGCAGCGAAGAAATTCGGGTTGCGTGATATCGACATCCGCGTCAAAGGTCCGGGCTCGGGACGGGAGTCGGCCATTACGGCTCTGCAAGCCGCCGGTTTGCGTATTCAGTCGATTGAGGATGTCACGCCGCTGCCGCACAACGGTTGTCGACCGGCCAAAAAGCGGCGGGTTTGATGTGTGAGATGAAGACAGAACGTTACCTGCAGTGTGCCTGATGGCCGTTGCAGGGTGGATCGGAACTACTGGGATCTACTGAAGGAACCCAAGATCGATGTCGCGATATATCGGCCCAGTTTGTCGACTTTGCCGGCGGGAAGGCATGAAGCTCATGCTCAAAGGCGTGCGGTGTGAAACCGCTCGCTGCCCGATGGAGAAACAATGGCGGTCCAATCCTCCCGGCATGCATGCCTGGCGCCGCGGGAAAGCTAGCGGTTATTCGGTTCGGCTTCGCGAGAAGCAGAAGCTTAAGCGGTATTATGGACTCTTTGAACGTCAGTTCATGCGATATTTTCGTCAGGCGGAGCGATCGCGAGACAACACCGGGGCGGCCTTGTTGGCGCTGTTGGAACGTCGGTTGGACAATGTTGTCTGCAAGTGCGGTTTCGCTCCCTCGCGAAAAAGTGGTCGTGTCATGGTCGGCCACGGACACATTTGTGTGAATGGTCGGAAAGTCGACCGCCCAGGCTTCCTTGTGAGCCAGGGGGATCGGATCTCCGTGAAACCAGCGGACAAGAGTCGGAAACTGGCGACCGCCAACATAGAGATGACGGCCAACCGGACTGAGCATCCATGGCTTCAGGTGGATTTAGCGAAGCTGGAAGCGACAGTAGCCGCTTTGCCGTCACGCGACGATATTCAGATTCCGGTGGAAGAGCAGCTCATCGTCGAAATGTGTAGTAGATGATGGTGTGTTGTTTGCCGGATTCGGCTATAGGGACCGGCGTGCTTCTGCACGCGTTCGGTTGCGCACTCATAGTGGAGGAATCCCGATGCGAGTTAAGTGGCGTGGCCTAGAGTTGCCGACTCGGCTCGTCCGAGATGAGACAATTAGTACCGACACCTATGCCCGGCTGATTATTGAGCCGTTCGAGCGTGGTTTCGGCACGACGGTCGGTAACAGCCTGCGCCGTATTTTGTTGTCGAGCCTGGAAGGGGCTGCTGTTACAAAGGTGCACCTTGCGGGTGCGAGTCATGAGTTCATGAGCCCTCCCGGCGTACTTGAGGATGTGACGGATATCATCCTGAACATCAAAAGCCTCGTCATCCGCATGGATGGTGAAGGCGAGAAGACGATGCGCTTGGTCCGGAAGGGGCCCGGTGAGGTCTATGCTCGCGATATTGAAGCGGATCCGTCCATCACGATCATTAACCAGGGGCAGGTGATTGCCACGTTGACCGAAGAGGTCGAACTCGCGATCGATTTCTGGGTCGGTCCGGGGCGCGGTTACGCCACCGCCGAAGAAAATCGGGATCCCGAAGACGCGCTCGATGTGATCGCGGTCGATTCGATTTTCTCGCCGGTGACGCGAGTTCGCTACAAGACGGAAGAGACACGTGTCGGCCAAAAAACGAACTATGATCGACTGATCCTCGAGATTTGGACCAAAGGCACGATCCGTCCTGAGGATGCGCTCGTGGAGGCGGCCAAGATACTCCGCAAGCACTTGAACCCGTTTGTGCAGTATCAGGATCTTGGTGAAGAGCTGGTAAGTGCTGCGCCTCGTCAGATGGAGGTCGTTGCTGAAGGGACATTGGACAAACAGCTTCAAGATCGATTGTCCATGCCTGTCTCGCAACTGGATTTGTCCGTGCGGGCCAGTAATTGTCTCGAGTCTGCCAAGGTCAACACGGTTGGCGAGTTAGTGCGAATGACCGAGTCAGATCTACTGAAGGTCCGTAGTTTTGGCCGCACCTCTTTGCGAGAGGTTAAGAGAAAGCTCGCCGATTTAGGATTGAGCTTAGGTATGAATTTCATGGAAGCCGAGCAGCGGGATGCGGGGCTCGCGAACGCAGCCGCGGTTGACTTGCCGAGTCCGCAGGGTACCCCTCCAGAGGGGGACAACTCCGTGACGGCAGGTATTGGCATGGAATAAATGAGTCCGCCATGGAGTGTGGTCGAGGGCAAGGAGCGTTGCATCGGCTGGAGGGCTCGGTAGAAATCCGAGGGTTGTATCGAAGAGAGTTGCATTAGCGGCTGTCGCTGAGTGGATGGCCGATCGGTAGTTTGGGGAGCGCTGTCATGAGGCATCGGGTTGCAAGGCGAAAACTGAATCGAACAAGTGAGCACCGCGTGGCGCTTCGCCGCAACATGGCCCAAAGCCTGTTCGAACACGGTCAAATAAGAACAACACTGACCAAGGCGAAAGACCTGCGTCCCTTTGCCGAAAGGCTGATTACATTGGCCCTCGATGTACGCAAGGGGAACTTGGCCGCCCGGCGACGTTTGACCGCTCTTCTCGGTGACCGCGCGATGATTCCCGCGGAATTCCAGGAGCAGTATGACGACATGTCAAATGCGGCCCGCGCCCGCGTCCTGCGTTCGCGAAGTGGCCGGCGTCACCGTCTTGGACAGGCCCGCGGCGGTCAGAAGTTTACGGCCGTGTCGATCGTTCATCACTTGGTCAATGACGTAGCAGCGGCCTACGAGGAGCGTCCGGGCGGCTACACGCGTGTGATTCGGCTTGGTAAGGCCAAGCCCGGCGATAACGCACCGATGGCGGTTCTGCAGTTGGTTGGCCAGGAGGAATCTCCCGGCACAGTGACGCGCCCGGAGAAGACAACGCGCCAGCGTCGCACTGAGCGGCGTTACGCAGCGGCAGCCAAAGCCCTCAAGAAAGCGGGTCGTAGCCCTGCTGTTGAGCCTGCCAAGGAGGAGACGGCTGACGAAGAGGTTGCCGAACCGCAAGTCACCGTTGAACCAGCCGTCGACGAGACAGTACCTCGAGGTGACGACACAACTGCCGAAAGCGGCGATGCGGAGAAGGCTGGCGAGTAAACGCCAAGCCTCCCAATCAAGTATCCCTTTGATGCCAGCTCGTCGCTGAGGTCGCAAAGTTGGGGTCGCCTTGAGTCCAGCGAGCGCGGTCATGAGTGATCCACATTGCATCTTCTGCAAGATTATTGCCGGTGAGATCCCGGCGTTCCGTGTTTTTGAAGATGACACGACCTTGGCGTTCTTGGATGTGGGCCCCTTGGCCGAAGGCCACTTGCTGGTGATTCCGAAGACGCATTATGAGCGGCTGGATCAGATGGATCCAGACGCCTTGACGAAGCTCACGGGTCATCTGCCCCGCTTGGGTCTTGCACTGATGCAGGTCACGTCGGCGCAGGCCTATAATCTCTTGCAGAATAACGGCAACGAAGCGGGTCAGGTCGTGATGCACGTTCATTTTCACCTAATTCCACGCAAGCCGTCTGACGGCCTTGGCTATCGGTGGCTGGCCTCCAGCTACGCGGAAGGGCGAGGTGAAGTGATCGCTCAGGAGTTCAAGGCCACCCTCGATTCACTTGCGCCTTGACGGGGCGTGGAGTGGTTGTCATGATCGTTCGTTGAAGCATGTGTTGATTGGGCGCGGCCGCGCCCGGCAGCTTTGTCGGGCCCTCGGGGTTTTTGTGAAGTATCCGGACGATCGATGAGCCAGTTATTCTTAAATGATGCCTTTGTGACCATCTTTCTAGCCATCTATTTGGCCGTGATTCTCATTCTGTGCGTTTACGGTTTTCACAGGTATCAGCTCGTTCATCTGTTCTATAAGTACCGCCGAAACACGCCGAAGCTCCTGGCCTGCTTTCGCGAATGGCCCCGCGTCACGATTCAGCTTCCGATGTTCAACGAGAGCAAGGTTGCCAGGCGACTCATCGATGCTACTTGCCGAATCGACTATCCGCGTGATCGACTCGAGATCCAGGTACTGGACGATTCGGTGGATGAGACGGTCGATATGGTGCGCGATGCGGTGAATTACTGGCGAGCGGAGGGTTTCAATATTCACCACATCCATCGCCAGGATCGCACCGGATTCAAGGCCGGTGCGTTGGCGAACGGGATGCGCACCTGCGAAGGTGAGTACATCTTGATCTTCGATGCGGATTTCATTCCTCAACCCGAGATCCTCAAGAGTACCATTCACTACTTCACCGATCCGCGCGTGGGGATGGTGCAAGCACGTTGGGAGCACCTGAATCGCGATCAGTCTCTTTTGACGAAGACCGAGGCCATTTTACTGGACGGCCATTTCGTGATTGAGCACGCAGCGCGGAATCGGTCCGGACGCTTCATGAGTTTTAACGGGACGGCCGGGACGTGGCGGCGTAACTGCATCGATGATGCTGGCGGTTGGCAGCACGATACCCTAACGGAGGACATGGACTTATCTTACCGTGCCCAAATGAAGGGCTGGAAGTTTGTGTATTTACCTGAGCTGACGTCGCCGGCCGAACTGCCTCCCGACATGGAAGCTTTCAAGCAGCAGCAATACCGTTGGGCCAAAGGTAACGCCCAAACTTGCCGCAAGCTATTGCCGACCATTTTGAAATCGAATTTATCCAAGCGGATCAAACTGGAAGCTTTCTTTCATCTCACCGGTTGCACGGCCCACTTGTGTATTGTGTTGCTGACGCTGATGCTCTATCCCGTGGTCTTTTTGAAAGTCCACTTTTTTGAGGAGGGTTGGCAGCGTTATCTGTTCGATCTCACGTTGTTGCTGATGGCGACGTTTTCAGCCAGTACCTTCTATGTGTGTAGTCAGCGCGTTTTGTTTCGGACCTGGTCAGACAGCTTGAAGTACATACCCTTTCTCATGGCGCTTGGCATTGGTATCGCACTGAACAACGCCCGGGCGACGTTGTCAGGCTTGTTTGGCAAAGCGGGGGAGTTCGTACGCACACCGAAATTTGGCGTGACGGCCGGGAACACCACGTGGCAACGCGAAACGCAGTCCGGTGGCCAGTCGGGGAGGAAAAAGATCAAGTTTCAGCCCTTCGTCGAGTTGGCGTTTGGGTTTTACTTGCTCATTTGCCTGGTGATGTGCTTGTTCTATCACAAGATGACCATCGGCATTCCATTTCTGTGTCTGTTCATGGTGGGGTACTTCTACGTGCCGCTCACCACGCTCCTTGGGCATCGGTTTGCAAAACCACATATGGAAACACCCGTTCAAGAGCTGATGCCGGTTTCGCTTCATCCTCAGTGCACGCGACAAGGGGAGGCCGAATTCGTCAAGAGTCAAGATGGGGCGGGAGCTGTTCCCCACGGCCCGAATGCCGCTGGCTCCGGTCATGAAGCTGGGGCCGCCACGGAGTCCCCCCTGCGATCTCGCACACCTATCAACGGATAGCAATAGTCCGTGCCGATTATTCTTGGTCATTTGCGTGGGTGACGGCCGGAGCCTTGCTTAGCTGAAAAGCAACGTCATCGAAGGTGGCATCCGCGTCAACGTTTGCATAGCGGTATCGCGCGTCCAATTCGCCGCTTGGCAGCCAAAGGTCGGTACCGGTTGGCAGCAAGGTCTCTGCGTCCACATAGAAATCTTGCCGCGTGTACGCAAAACCTTTCATGGGCGGTCGTTCGATACGCAAATAGTGGGCGGGGCGATGCGTGGGGTCAAGTCGGACCAACCCTTCGTAGGTGATCGTCATGGCGCCGGCCAGCTTTGGGTCTTCGAATGGTAACAGCGTGCGTTGCGTGACACGTGCCAGGCCGAAGTCGGTAATCGCGTTCTTGGCTTTGCCCCAGATGACCGGGTCCGCGACACTGACCTTGAGTATTTGCGGCGGAAATCCCAGAAGCCCCTTACGCTGGCGAACCATGAGCTTTTCGTTGTTATCTCCTGCAACATAAACGGACTCGACATACTCACTGTTCGGGCTGTCCCACTCAAACTTCACGCTAAACGGGTCCCGGCGAAAACGGGCTCGGATCTCCTCCATCGGCTTGAGTTCGCGCACAAGAAGTCCGAGTCGCTCTTGTCGATAGAACGTGAGTTGGTAGGAATCCATCCTCTCGCACCGATCACGCAAATCGCGAAGGTAGGCAACCGGGTCGGCCTTGATGCGTTTACCCTCTTGAACGAAAGGGGCTTCCGGCGTGCCGATACGGATCGGTTCATCACCAATCATGCCGATCACGCAGCCGGTCGTGAGGCTCGTAACCTGTAAAGCGATCATCGACCACAAAAGACGAAAGAGCCGGGGACGATGTGCGCCTTTGATGCAGGGAATGAGCTTGCCGTCATGGTGCCCTTCGCTGGGAATACGTCCTTCGTTCATGAACGGTTTCATGCGTCTCCTACCTCGGGAAAGGAATGCCGAGCTTGTTTTGTTCCCCGCCCTACCTAAATTGTTCGGCCCACCGCTGCCGCCACGGCTTTCAGCTCCTGAACCATGTGAGCGAACGCCTCCAACGTGAGGGATTGGGCACCGTCCGTCAAGGCGTGCTCAGGGTCTTGATGTGTTTCGATGATCAAACCATCAGCACCGGCGGCGATCGCAGCCTTACACATGCTTGGCACCATATAAGCGTGGCCCGTTCCGTGCGATGGGTCGATGACGATCGGAAGATGCGATTCGCGCTTGACGGCCGGGATGATCGCCAAAGGCAGCGTGTTTCGCACGTAATCCTCTTGGGTACGAATCCCACGTTCGCACAGGATGACGTTTGTATTGCCCGCGTTGATGATGTACTCAGCCGCCAAGAGGAATTCTTCTAGCGTCGCACTCCAACCCCGTTTCAGCAGGATCGGTTTGCCTGTCTGGCCCACGGCAATCAACAGGTTGAAGTTGTGCATGTTGCGCGTCCCGATCTGCAAGACGTCGGCGTATTGACTGACCAGATCGACCTGGGTGATGCTCATGACCTCGGTCACAATGGCCAGCCCCGTTTGTTCACGGGCTTCCGCGAGGATCTCCAATCCCTGCTCGCCAAGACCTTGGAAGGCATATGGGTCGGTTCGTGGTTTGAAGGCTCCGCCACGCAGACCGGTCGCGCCGGCCTCTTTGACGGCATGGGCAACTTCCAGAAACTTCGGTCGATCTTCGATGCTACAGGGACCGGCAATCAAGGCAATTCGCTTGTCACCGATGGTCGCTCCATGCTTACCTCCGATCGGAATGACGCTCGGTTCCGGGTGAGCCTGCTTGCTGGCAATCTTGTAGGGGGCGAGAACCTGCAAGACGCGATCAACCCCCGGACAACTCTCCAGCGCGTTACGATCTTTGTAACGGTCGTCGCCAATCACGGCCACTACCGTTCGCTCCGTCCCAACGATCACGTGATCGGTCAAATTCATTTCCCGTACCAATTTGACGACGTGATCGACCTCTTCCTTCTTGCACTCTTGTTGCATGACGACAATCATGGAATGAACTCCAGTATAAAATCGGCGTTGGTGAACACCGCGTTAGGCTCTTGTGCTATCAAGACATCGCGAACAGAGAGGGAAAACGACGTTGGGGCTTGCCACCGGCTGACGTGCTACAAGACGGCCGGTGGCCGACGAAAGATAAAGATGCACCGGCCGAATCGCCCTTGAGGCATGTCGTTCAGTTCAGATCGGTAACAGACCATGAGCTTATCCTATCTCAGGCGGCCAGCCGCCACTCGCTCTCCTGGGTATCTTCCGAAACATCGTGGGGTGACTTGAGAGATCGAAGATCATCCAGGACCGTGTCCAATCGGGCACGCAGGTCGCTCGTGCGACATGTCATTTCCCGCACAAGCCTTTCAAGCTGGATGAGGCCCGACGCCCTTTCGTTTTTCCGCTCATCGGGTGGTCCGGATCTCATGTTCCACTTACTCCGATTTTGTCTCGCCCCTGCAGATAAGGTCGCAAGGCTTCGGGAATACCAATGGTACCATCCGCCTGCTGATGATTCTCGACGAGCGCGATCAAGATTCGCGGACTGGCGATCACCGTATTGTTCAACGTATGGCAGAAATGGATGTTTTTCTGGCGATCTCGGTAACGTAGTTTCAAACGTCGTGCCTGAAAGTCGTGAAAGCTCGAAGCGGAATGGGTCTCGCCGTAGCTTCCTCGTGACGGCATCCACGTCTCGATGTCGAACATCCGTACCTTGCCCTGTCCCATGTCGCCGGTGCAGATGTTGACGACGCGGTAGGGGAGCTCCAGCTTCTGCAACACGTCCTCAGCATTCTGCAAGATCTCCATGTGGTGTTGCCGGGAAACCTCCGGATCGCTCTTGCAGATAATGACCTGTTCGACTTTCTCGAAGAGGTGAATGCGATACAGACCGTAGGTGTCTTTACCCGCCGCTCCCGCTTCACGCCGAAAGCACGGACTCATCGCCACATATTTCTTGGGCAGCTCATCTGCGCGAAGAATCTCGTCGCAGTGGTAGGCGGTCAGCGGAACCTCGGCCGTACCCACAAGGCTGAGCCCGTCGCGTTCGCAACGGTAAGCTTGTTCTTCGCCACCTGGGTAATAACCTGTACCCACCATCATCTCATCGCGAACGAGGACCGGCACCGCCATGGGAGCAAAACCTCGCTCAATCATCATATCCATGGCCAAACGCAGGACCGCTTGATGCAAAAGGACGCCATCGCCGGCGAGGATATAGTTGCGTGTGCCAGCCAATTTGGTACCGCGTCCAATATCCAGCATCCCTAGTTGGGTCATCAGTTCGACGTGGTCCTTGGCCTCGAAGTCGAACGGCTTCACCACGCCGACGGTGCGCGCGACGACATTGCCCGATTCGTCCTCACCCACGGGAACGTCGTCGGCGGGCAGTTGCGGTGCGGTGAGGAGGGCAGCTTCAAACTGCTCGGCAACCTGGCGAAACTCATCTTCGAGTTCCTTGGCCTTGACTTTCAGTTGCGTCGTCTGTTCAACGAGTTCCTGCCCCTTGGCCTTGAGTTGCTCCTCGGTTTGGCCATCCGTCAGCGCCCGCTGATAGAACTTGCTTTTCGGGTTCTTGTAAAGCGCGATTTGGTCACTTGTTTCTTTTTGCTGATGCCGTAATTGGTCGAGTTCCGTCTGAAGTGCCCGTCGACGATCATCCAATGCACACAAAGCATCAATATCGCATGTGATACGCTTGTTCACCACAGCCTGCTTGAAGCGTTCAGGATCTTGACGGATAGCTTTGATGTCAATCATGTGTTTCTTCCGTTTGCGTAAGGCACTGCTCGAAAAGGCGACATCACAAAAAAGCCCTGAGCCTCACTTGCGTGCGTCTCAGGGCCGGTCGATCTCAATCAGGTGGAAAGATCAGATCACGCCCGTCGACGCTCCTCCCGGCTAAACCCATACCGCGCACTCGAGCCGAACCATCCTGGACGGACGATCTTGGCCGAGTCGCTGGTACGGAACACCATCGAATAGCTACGTTGGGTGATCATACGATCTCTCTCAGGCAAAGCTTCTCGTTGCTTTTTCCGTTCGCTCGGTCCAACTCACGAACACCGCCACTCGCATGGGCTTCGTCCCCGCCGCCACTACACTCGGAGGGACTCGAACCCCCAACCCTCGGTTCCGAAGACCGATGCTCTATCCAATTGAGCTACGAGTGCGGGTTGATGCGAGCCCGTGTCATACACCCGTAAAGGGCAGCAACGCCAGGAAGCGAGCCCGCTTGATGGCCCGCCGAATGTCTCGCTGCTCCCGGGCATTGGTACCGGCACGCTTACGGGACATCATCTTGCTGCTGATGGTCAAGAACTTGCGCAGAAGCTCAACTTCCTTATAGTCCACAATAGGACCTTTTTTGTCTTTGGTGCAGCGATCAGTAAACCGACCTTTGCTCGGGCCTGGCCGCCGCCTCTTCGCCGGTTGTTGCGCCATTGTGTTTCCTTGATAGAGGGGTTTTCGACTTCCTATTCCGTCAGCTTGTTCGGACTACTCTTGAGGTTGCGACGCTTGGATGATTTTCTCAAAGTCTTCCGGGGACACCACCTCAGATTCTTCGATGAGCATGATCGGAATGCCTTCACGAATCGGGTAACGCCGACGCGTCTGGCGGTCCTTACTGTATAACCAGTCACCAACTTGGAGAAGCGGCGCATGGCTCTCAGGGCACACCAGAATCTTCATCAATTCCTGGTCGATTGGCTTGGCCATTTTGCCACATCCTCAAAAGTCGGAACGGTTACCCGTGGGACGACCGACCCATCAGTTCCTTCGCCACGCCCATTGAGCAGGGCGGCACCGGTGCCGCACTCAGCCCAAGCGTGGAACCCTATAGGATACAGGCGCTGCCCGGCTCGATCAACCCCCCACGGAAATCGATCCTGGCGGGACGCGCGCTCGTATTGCCGTTTCCGAGGCCAAAAAGGGGCAAACGGGGCCAGCCAGTGAATCCAGTGGCCGTCGAATCAGCGTGCCAGTCGATCGGCGACCGCATCCTGCACCGTGCGGAACAGCCCTACCCGCAGCAGGCATGTTCATCGCGATATTGTTTCTGGGCACCCTTGATCAAGAAGAGCGGAAAGACGATGTCGCTCAAGCAGCACGGGACCATGACCGCGATGATGATGAACAGGAAAACCAGACCGAGCGAATCGATCCACCCGAGCCGGCCGAACGGTCCAATCAGGTAGAAAATGCTTGCCATCGTGGAGGAGAAAACGTGCAGCGAATGGGAAAAGAACGTGCTGCTACGTACGCTTCCGGACGCCGCCAACCCCACAGCGATACCGACAATCGCGAACGGTAGCACCATTTCGGGGTGCTGGATCACGCAGATATGCCACGGCATGGGTTTGCCCAACAAAATGAGCGAGAGCTGAGGTACGACAATGTCGCTTAGGCCACACACGCCGATAGCGCCGACGAGGCCGATAATCGTGGCCTTGAGAACCCGTCGTTCATACCGCCAGAACATCGCGGTTGTGGCCGCTGCTGAGAACAGCATGTGCAGCGGGTGGAAAAGATGAAACAGGTCCTGAAAGGGGTTGTCGTGGTTGTGGCCAGCGTGTTCGCAGCGACCGGCATGCTCGACGTGATCTTCAGCGACCCCATCGGTTAGCGTGTGTTCAGCATGGGCTCCGTTGGCCGATTCCAATTGGCCCATGGGGGTGATGAAGCAGATCAAGCCCGCGACCGTCAAACCGATGGCCACCGCCGAGACGGAGAAAGGAAGGTGGTTGACGAGCTCCGTGTACAAGGGGGATGAGCATGTAGGCAGTCCATCTCCGTGGGGGCGATCTTTGCGTTGATGCTTATGCATGGAAGGGTTTTCTCCAGTAACCGCTTGGAGCCCGTGAGCCTGTCACGAGGCCGGTTTCATATCGACCCCTAGTGTTCGGGCGTGGACGGAGGGGAGTCCGGCTTGGATCCCCCATGATGCGAATCCGAGCTTGAATCGTGGGCGCATACCAAATAGGGCTGATGGCATTCACTGCATTGGGTCACTTCGTGACCTTTCGTAAACGATTCCCAGTGCGATTTCTGTTCCGGACTCAGGATGCCCATGCCCTGGCAAAGAGGGCAGGTGTTCTCCAGAGCCGCCAGAATGGCCGACCGAATAAACGCCGAGCGGTTCGGCAACAGTCGCAGTGCCTCCAGCAAGGACTCTTCCGCCTTGAAACTGACAATCGCTTCTTTGTTTCTGGCCATCGGAAGGTACCCAAAATCCATACGCCACGAAAATTGGCGCCTAAGCTACTCAATGTATTACTTTGTACGACCTCATTATGTTTTCATGCTGCCGACACGTCAAGCCTGTGCTGTGAGGTTTGGGCCCAGATTGGTAGGAGTTGACCTTTTCGCACACCCAGTGGCCGTGCCGACGCTAGAATGGCATACGAGAGTCGGCACAGAGCCGTCTTAGAATTGAGAGATGTGGGTGAGCATGTTTGAGAGCGTTTGGTCTATTCTTTCCGAGTCGGCCTTTTTTATCCTCGTCGGGTTTGGGGTTGCAGGCGTGCTGAATGAATTGCTGCCGAGCCAGTCGGTGACGCGATGGCTCAGTGGCAACCGAGCGCGTTCGGTCCTGTCGGCCACACTGGTGGGTGCGCCGTTGCCGCTGTGCTCGTGCAGCGTTTTGCCAACCGCGATCACGTTACGTCAGAAAGGTGCAAGCAAAGGTGCCACGCTGTCGTTTCTCATTTCCACGCCCGAGACCAGTGTGACTTCTGTTTTGCTTACCTATGCGTTGTTGGGGCCGATCTGGGCGGTTTTTCGACCGATCGCTGCCTGCGTCAGTGCACTCGTAGCCGGCCTGGTTGAGAACGCTTGCGAAGAAAAGCTCACGACGACCGCGTCGCGTCCTGTGCAGGAAGCTGTCGATGCCAGTTGTGCCGTTCATGAAAGCTGTTGTTTAGCCAGCGGCGTCGAGCAACAGTCGCGAACCTTCGCGTCGCGTATTCAGTCCGCCACACGCTACGCTTTTGTGAAGCTGTTTGATGACATCTTCGGGTGGGTGATGCTTGGCATCGTAGCGGCTGCCGCCATTCAAGCGTGGCTTCCTCCGGATATACTCAGCAAAGTACTCGGCGGGCCAATGCAATCGATGCTGCTGATGCTGCTCATTGGAGTGCCGCTCTACGTCTGTGCTGAGGCATCAACGCCGATCGCCGCCGTTCTCGTCAGTCAGGGCATGAGTCCGGGAGCAGCCCTGGTACTGTTGTTGGTGGGGCCGGCCACCAATATCGGGTCGCTCGGCTTGTTACATGGCTTGCTTGGGCGGCGGACGATGGTGGTTTATCTGGTGACGATCATGGTCGTGGCTGTCGTGATGGGCCTCGTTCTTGACGGCTTGCTGAGCGGTTCGGAAGTCGTCCTGAGGACGCGGATGTTGGATGAACCCTTTGTTCCAGCATGGCTCAAAACGACGGCAGCGACACTGTTCTTGGTCAATGGGGTTGCCACTGCCGTACGGTATGTCCGACGACGCACCTTTTCGAGTGTGGACCAAGGGCGATAGTGGACGGGTCGTGCAGCAAGTGGGCTGATGCCGGCCTGGCGCAAGACCGGGTTCAGCGACTCAGTATTTCCTTCTTACTTTTGGATCCCCTTTGATATTTGCCGACGCGGGCTGGCATGCCGTTGCGGGAAGGATTATCGTGAATAGGAGGAGCGTGACCCGAATGGTGTGAGGCGGTCGAGGACCCGTGGGATCTTGTAGCATGTTGCCGGACTTTGACCCTTTTGTCGTTTTTCGTTGGACGCTTGCGACCGTGTGCACCATCTACGCAACGGTTGTTTCCTTGCGGTCGTTGTGGGATTGGCTCGTTTACTTTGGCAGTTCGCGCGAAACCAAAGTGATGGGACGGTATGCGGGGGTTCTCTTGTTGCGGGTTCGCGTGAAGCGATTTGCCGGCGAACTGTTCCAGATCACTTTGTTGTCCGCGATCCTGTGTGGGCTCATCTATTTGCATCGGTATGTGGTGTAATCAGGGCACGGATGATTCGACCATTCAGTATTCAATCATGAACGAAGACGTAAAAAAGAACGAAATTTCAAAGTCTGAGGCGAAGAAGACCGAGGCCATCAGTGAACTGCCGACCGATGAGCTGGTTCACTATGGCCGGGAACTCGGGTTGCACCTCGATGACAAGGTGGGACGCGGGGAGTTGTTGCGTCGTATACGTGAGCGTCAGGTTGTGCTGCTCGATCTCGACCGCGAAGCCATGCTTGATATCGTGGTTTGGGCTCGCCGTCCCGTTCGTCGGTCGGCGAGTAAGGAGGAATTGGCACGCGAAATTGCCCACATCAAGAAGATGAATTTTGAAGGTTTGGGTCGGCGGGGATTGGTGGCTTTGGCTCGGTTGCGAGGCGCAGCCGCCAAAGAGGGCGAGGCCATCCAGGTGGTTGAAGCCCGGCTTCGTCGACTTGAGCACGTACGTGACAAGATCCAGCGTAAGCGTCGCGAATTTGTCGGCTCAATCATCACAAGAATCGTTGATGGACAGGTCGGCAGCGAAAAAGAGGCGTACCGTTTTCTTCCGGAAGAAGGAGCCGTACCCTCATTCAGAGAACACATTGAGGATGAGGGCCTGATGGGCGGCATCGCCCGGAAGATTCGTGGCGTTGCCGATGACTACGTTCACGAGAAACTTGACGAGATCGAACTGCGGATTGATCGCAAGCTCGATGAGATTGACCTCCGCTTGGCGGAGTGGCGTGATCGTGAAATCGCCAATCGACTCAAGATTATCCGTATCACGTTGGTCGCCTCGGTCCTTGTCGCCCTATTGAGCCTGGGGTATAGTTGTCTCAAGCCTCACTAGGGAGTGCGAGTAGGGTGTTTGCTCCGTTTTCGTCTTAGGTTTTGACATAGGGATGCTTGCTGTATGGAACATCTAAGTCCACGTGTGGGTCAGGTGGTCAAACTCGCCAGCACAATCGCGCGGGGTTACGACCAGGAGTATGTCGGAACGGAACACATCCTGCTTGCGATCGTTCGCGAGGGAACGGGGCTCGGTGCGACCATCATGAATCAGCTGGGTGCCACCGAGGACAAGGTCAAGGACCAAATCGACAAGCTCATCAAGGCCAGTCTGGAAGACACGTGGGTGTTCGGTCGATTGCCGGGCACGCCCCATTTTCGCAATGTGGTCGCACGGGCCATCGAGGAAGCTCGTGAGCTGAAGAGCAAGAACGTGTGCACCGAGCACCTTCTGCTGGCGCTGCTGGTCGAGAAAGGATGTGTTGCTCACTCGGCATTGAAAGCGCTGGGCTTGTCCGCCAAAGCGGTGCGTCAGCAAGTGATCAAACATACCAACCACTCAGCAAGTTAACCCTTTTCGTTGCGTTGAATGCCGATCAGCCGGCAGTATGCGTTGGCTGGCGTGGAGAAGTCTGTTTCTACTTCGGATCGGCTCTGTCGCAAAGCTGTGCCCCTCCCTTTCGTAGTTGCCTTTCCTGTATGGTCCCGGCCTCATACGCCTCCTAAGCTACTGCAGGCGTTGTATCCGTTGTTTGACAGGGTCAAAAGTGTCGATGTGTGCAGGCAGTGTTGCGGAGGTAGGGTATGACCGGTAGCGCATCACAAGGTACGGGAAGCTCAGGTCGTATTGCCATCATCGGTGTTGGTTCCGTCGGTGCTACCGTGGCTTATGCGGTCATGTTGCGTGGTCTTGCTACGGAGATCATTTTGATCGATGCCAATGCTGACAAGGCCGAGGCCGAAGCCAAAGACCTCAACCACGGACTCCGATTTGTCCCCAGTGTTCGGATACGTACGGGGACGGTTGCCGACTGCGTAGGGGCGGAGATTGTGATCGTGACGGCAGGAGCTAAGCAGAAACCCGATCAGACCCGCCTTGATCTCACACAAACAAACACCGCCATTTTTCGAGAGCTGGTTCCGGCGATTGGTGCAGCAGCTCCGGACGCCATTTTGCTGGTGGTCTCCAATCCGGTGGATGTGCTGACGTGTGTTGCCAGCCGATTGCATGTCGGTGGGCCGCAACGGGTTCTCGGCTCGGGAACGGTGTTGGACAGCTCCCGTTTTGTGACCTTGATTGCTGACCGCATCGGCGTCTCCGTTCATAATGTTCACGCCTATATTGTGGGAGAGCACGGCGAAAGCGAGTTGCCTTTGTGGTCCAGTGCCCACATCGGCAACATCCCACTGAGCGAATTTAGATCTCCCCAACACCCTGTGTTAACGGTGCGTGATCGGTCGGAGATCGTTGCCAAGGTGCGTTCCGCTGCGGCTGAGATTATTGCGGTCAAGGGTGCCACCAACTGGGCCGTGGGATTGGCCACGGCCCGAATCGTTGAGGCCATCCGTCGCGACGAGAACGCCGTTCTGACCGTCTCCCGACGATTTGAAAACGATTGGGATATTCCACAGGTCTGTCTTTCGATGCCGTGCATTGTCAATCGTAACGGGGCCGAGAGACCCTTACCGATCCCCTTGGACGAGGTTGAGTTTTCTGGCTTACGCCACTCAGCCGAGGTCTTGCTGCAGGCCTGCGAATCGGCGGGTACGTGGTGTGGCCTTGCTTTATGCGAATAATCATCGTGCGTTGGGCAGTTGAGCCCGTCGTCGGCGTGAAATTCAGCCCGGACGAGTCCTGGTGTCGGGTGTGCTGTTCACGCATGCCCCCAGACGGGAGGGGCCCTCCTTCGGGGCTGTCCGGGCTCCAATGGCCACGGCGTTTGGACGTTTGAATTTGGCTCAACCAAGCGGCCTCGGTTGTGGGTTCTGATCCGGTCGGGCGTCTGGGGGCTTCTAGGGGTTTTGGGGTTTTAAGATTTTATTTATCATGTTGTTAAGCCTGGGCGTTGCCACTTGGGGCGGTCTCATGGTATTATTCGTCGCTCCGATTTTCCTTTTGGCGGAAGGAAATTCGTGTGTTCCGCAACAAGGTAGTACTAGAGTGTCTCAGCCGATGCGCGGGGGCGGTTGTGTATTGGATAGAAAGTGCTTAGAGACACGCTACGGTAAGTGGCAAGGCAATGCCTTGTTCTCCGTTCACGAAAGGATGGCCTCCTATGGGACGACCGGTCACGCTGTTTACAGGACAATGGGCGGATCTCAAGTTTGACCAGATGTGCAAGAAAGCCAAGAAATTTGGCTATGACGGTCTTGAGCTTGCTTGCTGGGGCGATCACTTCGAGGTGACCAAGGCATTGGAAGATCGTAGCTATTGCAAGCGTAGGTGGGAGCAGTTGGAAAAGAACAAGCTGAACTGTTTTTCCATCAGTGCGCACCTGGTTGGCCAAGCGGTTTGCGACATCATCGATGAGCGACACAAGGTCATCCTGCCGCCCCATGTATGGGGTGATGGCAAGCCCGAAGGCGTGCGTAAGCGTGCCGCGGCTGAAATGATGGATACCGCCCGAGCGGCCCGGAAGTTTTTCGATGCCGCGCCTGCCGCGGTCAAGAAGAAGCTGAATCGCGTCGTCGTCAATGGGTTCACCGGGAGTAGTATTTGGTATTTGCTCTACTCGTTTCCGCCGGTTCTTCCCGGTCAGATCGATAAGGGTTACAAGGATTTTGCCACACGCTGGAAACCTATTCTCGATGTGTTCGAGCGTGAGGATGTCTACTTTGGTTTAGAGGTCCACCCCACTGAGATCGCCTTTGACGTTGCCTCGGCTGCCCGGGCGGTCGAAGCCATCAAAGGTCACAAGCGTTTCGGCTTCAACTTCGATCCGAGCCACTTTGTCTATCAAGGTGCGGACTATATCGGTTTCCTCCGCGAATTCCGGGATCGAATCTATCACGTGCATATGAAGGACGCGTACTTCTCCAAGACGCCGACGCGCGCGGGTGTGTTCGGCGGTCATTTGGATTTCGGTCATCCCGACCGGTTTTGGGAGTTCCGTTCGCTGGGCCGAGGATGCGTTGATTTTGAAGCGGTGATCCGCGTGCTGAATGAGATCGGATACAACGGTCCGCTCTCAGTCGAGTGGGAAGATACGAACATGGATCGCGAACACGGTGCGACCGAGGCGGCACAGTTCGTTAGGAAAGCCGATTTCGCGCCGTCGAATATTGTTTTTGATGCGCAGTTTGCGAGGGAGTAATCAGGAAATCCAGAGCCGTCCCGATCCGTTTCGGGTTGGGAATGGGTGCTCCCAGCAGAGGTATTGCATCAATCACTGCGCATTTTGGGCTGGGGTTTCTTTGGGGGAGACCCCATGTCCAGGGCCGAGGCACTGTCCTCGGCCTCACTTTTTTTACGGGTGTGAGCAAGTCGTTCTGGCATGACGCTGAATGGGTTAAGGGGTGCTCCGTTTGCGAGGGTGAGAGACGGAACGTTGAAGGCGTTGGTGTCCCTGCGTTCGTCATGGCTTTGTTTTGTCCCGAGGAATCGGGATGTTACACGGCGGGTATCTTCATCAATCCGTGCCCCACGTTGAAACAACATGGGCCACCCCGGCCGATCTAGGCATTCCTCCGGGCTACCCAAACCCGCCCATCCCGTCAATAAACGAACCTGTCCCGTTTTTTCTGTTCGAGTTTTCCGGTAGAGGCCTCTTTGCATTCCGTTTTATTTTAGGTGGTACCTGGCCCCAGGTATGTTTTTTGAGTTTGTATGTCTCAATGATGTTGCTTGGCTGTAAGCGGGTGCCGGTATCGGCGATGGTGTGGATGTCGAAGGGGTATCGATGAAAACGTGGTTGGCGTTGTTTCTTGATGACGGTTTTTCGTCATCAAGTTAAACTTAGTCTTAACACAATGATTCACTGTGATCGTTTTCGGGAATGTTATGGGCTGGCATCGCTCTTCATTGTGAGTTTATAACAGCGGTACCGAAATTCACATTTTGTTACGTTGGTCCTCGACAATCGTCTTCAGTCTCAATATAGTCATGTCGCCTTTCAATAAGTCGCGGTCTTTGAATCTTTATAAGCAGATGTCGTTTGCGGCATCGACATCAATTCGTGACGTGTTACGAATTGTGTGAAATAGTCTGAGTGGAATGGACCTGGAAGTTGCCAGGTTGCCCTTATCAACATCTTACAAAGGAGCAAGACCCATGGACGCGCGGACCTATCGATGGTTGCGGGGGAATGTTTTATTGGTTTTTTCTTGCATGCTGTTGTTGACGTGGATCAGCAAGGCTCAGGGGGTCACTTGGGATTTGAAGAGTGACACCTGGGTCGCGACGGACGCGTTGGGTCGTCGGTTGCCGGGTTTCCCCCAATGCGGGGCGCCAGACTCAGATAAGAAAGTCATGCTTTTTTACCTCACCTGGCTTGGCAAGCATGTCCAATCAGGTCCGCACAACATTAGTTACATCATGGATCAGAATTCTGATGCACTGGAAGATCCTGATGATGAGTTGTGGGGTCCTGATGCGACTTTCCATTGGTGGGGCGAGCCGGAGCTTGGTTACTATCGTTCCCTTGATCCCTACGTGATTCGCAAACATATGGAAATGATTATCCAGGCGGGGGTGGAGGTCATCGTTTTTGATGCGACGAATTCGACTTATGACTCCACGGATACGGCGAACCAGTGGGTCTATTTCGATGAGTGGGATGCCATTTGCGACACCCTCGAGGACATGAGTGATGAGGGCATGGCGGTTCCCAAGATCTGCTTCTATGCGCGCTATTGCTATGCGAATGCCACCTACAAGTGGGGTTTAGGCCAACACATGCAGAGGATTTACGACGACTGGTACGATGAGGACCTTCATGAGGATCTTTGGTTTGAGCTGGATGGCAAGCCGTTGTTTCTCTTGTACAAGGCTTGGGCAAACGATCCTGATCCGACGCAGACACTCCAGGATTTCTTCACGATTCGTGAAATGTCGCATCGCATCGACAAGAGTACGACCTGGTGGGATACCGGTGAAGATCAGTGGCCTTGGCACGACGATTATCTTCAAGATTATGGTTGGCATGTTAACTCCAGCACGCCGGAAGAGACGTCCGTGTCGATTGCCATGCAGCGGACTTATATGACGGTCGGTTATCCTGACAACATGACAGCCCACGGGCGTCATTACCACGATGGTAGTCAACCCTCGTCAAGCCAATGGGACGGATCGGGCGATTACTTTGCCGAGCAGTGGGACGGGGCGCTCGGTATTGATCCGGATTTCATTTTTATCAACGAGTGGAACGAGTGGGTTGCCCAGAAGTTGGTCAGCGGCACGCATGACGGGGGTACCGTTGTTCCCAACGGTTACGTATTCTTTGTGGACCTTTTCACGCAGGAATACAGCCGAGACATTGAACCGATGAAAAATGGCCATACGGACAACTACTACTATCAGATGGTAGATGGCGTTCGTCGTTTCAAAGGGGTGCCTAAGCCCGAAACGCCTAGCGACCCTACAACGATTACGATCGACGGTTCGTTCAGCGACTGGACCAGTATCGAGCCGGAGTTCCGCGATTCCATCGGGGATACGCTTGACCGTAACTATAATGGGTATGCAAGTGCCGGAACCTACACGAAGACTTCGGGCCGTAATGACATCATTGCTTCAAAGGTGGCCTACGATTCCAGTAATGTCTACTTCTATGCCGAGACGGATGCGAATTTGACTTCGTACACCGGCTCCGACTGGATGTTGCTTTACATCAACTCGGATAGTGATTTCTATACCGGTTGGCAAGGTTATGATTTTATTGTGAACAGTTCTGTCGGTAGTTCGACGGCGACCACCCTGAAATACTGGAATGGCTCCTCTTGGGTTACGGAGAGTAGCTCGATTTCGTATCGTGCTTCAGGTACGCAACTCGAAATCAGCATTCCCCGCTCTGACCTTGGTTTAGGCGGCGATTCTGCTTTGGATTTCGAATTTCACTGGTGCGACAACATTGGGGCACAAAGCGACATCACCAAATTTTTCACGGAGGGTGATAGTGCACCGGATCGTCGCTTCAACTACCGATACTACGTCCGATCGCCAGAAACGGAGATCGATCTTGGGGCCGACAACACCCGGCAGGGTTTGCGTATCGTCGACTTTGGCGATGGTGAGACGGTAGCGGCTACGATTGGCGGCCGTGATTGCCGGCGAAACGATGTGAGTGGAAGTGACTGCTATATGTACTTCGATGTCGACGATCTTTTTGTGTACGGTAATCGTGGTTACGTGGATGTATTGATCGAGTATTACGATACCGGTACGGGAACCATTGGGATTCGATACGATTCGACGTCCGGCGCGTATACCGATGGGGGTAGTGTGACGTTGGGTAACACGAACCAATGGAAGACGCACGTTTTCCAGCTCTCCAATGTCAAATTTGAGGGCAATCAGAACGGTTATTCGGATTTCCGGCTCGTTAAAACCAGTGGCTACTATTACATCGACAAGGTGAAGGTGGCATGGGCGGAAAAGAGCCCCGACGTCGATCTCGGCACCACGAATTCAGGTTTAGGCGTGGTTCAGGTTGATGTTGCCGGTGAAGGTGATACGGAGGCGACGACGATCGGCGGCACGAATTGCCGTAAGACAGCGACCACGAGCGATTACTACATGTACTTCGAAGTGGATGATTACTTCACCTGGCAGCAAAATAAACCGGACCTCTTTGTTACGGTTGACTACTACGATACGGGAAATTCCGGTTCGCTGGCGTTGCAGTATGATTCGCCTGGGAGTACGACGGCGGACAAATACAAAGAAAGCAGTCATGTTTGCATGGCTGGTACGAATACCTGGAAAACGCATACCTTCCATATTACCGATGGTTACTTTGGTGATCGCCAGGGCGGCGACTGCGATTTTCGGCTTGCTAAATATGGCGGCGGCTATGCTTACGTGGATCAGGTGACGGTGTCCTGGGACGAGGGGATGGTCGATTTAGGGACGACCGATGTGAATATCGGCGTGAATCGTGTTAATCCCGGCGATGGTGATACAGAGGCGGTCACCATTGGTGGCCGTGACTGTCGCAAGAATCTTTCGCCAGCCGGTGGCGACTATTACATTTATTTTAACGTCGATGATTTGTTGGCATATCGAGGAAGCGAAACGGATATTTATATTACGGTTGGCTATTACGACACGGGAACTGGAACGATTTACCTGGTGTACGACTCAAGTTCCGCGGCCTACACCGGAGGCGGTGGTCTTACGCTGCGAAACACGAACCGGTGGAAATATCACACCTTTCATGTGACCAATGCCTACTTTGGCAATCGCCAAAACAAGGGAGCCGACATGCGGTTCTTCCGATCGGATCATGCGACGACGCCGTTCTACCTCGATACGGTGGCTGTCTCCACCGAAGCTCCTGAAGGGCCTTCAAATGATCTGCGGACGACCAATGTGTGCGATCGACTCAGCCATCAGCAACCCCCTGATGGTACAACGATCGGTACGACCATAGGCTCAGTTCCCTGTCGCCGTAATTATGATCGCGATGCAACGCCTGGCGATCAGTTCTTCTACTTCCGGATCGAAGATAGCGCCTACTATCAAGGCGGCAATAAGGACGTTTACATTACGATCAACTATTATGACACAGGTTCTGGGACGCTGTTGTTGCAATATGATTCTGATGATGGTGATACGATCCCTGCTAAGTACAAGAGCGGCGGTAGTGTCGCATTGACCAACACGAATACGTGGAAGCGCTACACGTACCACGTGCTCGATGGCTACTTTGGTCAGCGGCAGAATTCGGGAAGCGACTTCCGCTTCGCCAAGACGAATGGTGGCTATGCTTATATCAATCGCGTTCAGATTACTGAAAGTGCGCCCTGATTGGCCTAGCGAGTTCGTTAGTCTGGGCAGCAAATTCTAAGTTTGGGCAAAGCCGCCGGTTCTTTATGGGCCGGCGGCTGCTTTTTGGGCTGTGGCCGATGATTGGGCGCAGTACGTATCTTTTTCCGTGGTGAATGCCACGGCGCTGCTTCGTTCCGATTCGTCAGGATGCTGCAAACTCTGTCACCTTTATCAATCCATGCCCCACGTTGAAACAACATGGGTTACCCGGCAATGGTTGCTTTAGCAACGGGATACTATTCGGTAGATCAGTTGCAGGAGGCCAAGGTCGATATTGTCGTCAAGGGTCCCCGTTTCGGAACCCGGCGCGTGGTATAATCGAGTCCCCCAAGTCCAGAAGGGCTTGAGGCCAGGCGTTTTGCGTTCCAGGAACTTACCTGACTAACTTCTTGGAAGGAGAACCAAGAAAGATGGCCAGGCCCATTGCTAGGAGCAAAATGTTTGCAGGCTCTGGGACTTGGCCGTACCAGACTACATCCGACCCCGAAATCTCAGGGAGCCCGTCAGCGTAGTTGTTGGTGGTGAGTCGGGTGATTTCAGCACCGTTATACAAATAAATCTCCGAACTAAAGCCAAAATTAGTGCCTTCCCATACCACGTTCGATCCTGAAATCCGAGGACACCGCTCCGTCTCGAAATTATCCGTAAGTTGGATTGTTTTAGAGCCATTCCATAAAAAAATCTCGCGATCCAGTGTTCCGGAATATGGATCATCCCAATCAACATCTTCCTGATATCCACTCCATACTACACTCGATCCTGAGATATCGTAATAGCTATAGTCATATCGAGTAAGCCGGCTATCAGTTGTGAGTTGGGTAATCGTCTGGCCATCGGAGAAGTAGAGGTCTAAGTGCCTTCCATCATCTATGCCGCCGTCTGAATCTGCTAACCACACTACGTTCGAACCAGAGATCTTAGGAAGACGATCGTTGATCTTGTTGTCAGTGACTTGTCGGACTTCGGTACCATCCCACAAAAAAATTTCACTAGATGATTGCCATACCACATTCGAACCCGACACGTCGGGACTGAGACCTCTACCGTTTGTCAACTCGACAATCTGGTTACCATCGTATAAGCAAATCTGGTCGCCGTGCTCCCATACAATGTTCGAACCGGACACCTGGGGATTCCGATCATGAACGGAATTATCTGTCAATTGGGTCACCGTGGCTCCGTCGAAGAAATAAACTTCATCATCGTCAGCACCGTTTTGGCTACGTCCAGTCCAAACAACATTTGACCCTGAGATTTGCGGGGTCCAAGCATAGTGATTATCTTGTCCAAGCTGGGTTGCCTCCACTCCGTTGTAAAAAAAGATTTTGTCGTTGCCAGCCCACGTGATGTTTGAACCGGAGACCTGTGCGCCCCAATCATCGTAGCTATTATCTGTAAGCTGGGTAATACGAGTTCCGTCATAATGAAAAATCTCCCAGTCGGCAGCCTTAGTCTCATTTGGCTGGATCCCCAGTACAAATGCCGCTGCGATTGCGGAACACGAAACGTAACAACGCATACCCATTTTTACCCTCTTTATGGTACGAGAAAGATACATTATAAATTGATATGATGCTTTAATCCAGCAAAACATGCCTAAAAAGCTTTAAAATCTGTGGTCGCCAAACATACTTCGCCACGTATCACGCTTATAATTTGCTTAACCATGTTTTGACTCCGTATGTATCTGTCGGAAATGGTTTAGGAAAATCTTTAATAGGGAGTCGAAACGGGGAATGTGTCAAGCAAGCTTACGAAAGAGGGATGTGGGATGGAGCTAGTTTTTGTCACCACAATGCACGAGCGGAAACTGTGGAGCATATGGTCTTGTGCCATGTTCCCGTCTCCGCTTTTGCGAATCAAAACCTCAGCTTCAAGAATAAGCTGGGTTACCCTGGCTTCGTTTCGATTCGTCAGGATGCTGCAAACTCTGTCACCTTTATCAATCCATGCCCCACGTTGAAACAACATGGGCTACCCCGGTAACCCGCCCATCGGTGGCCGAATTCAACCCCCCCCGGTGACAGTCCACGCTTATCCTGGTTTTGTTGGTGCTAGCGATGGTGATCTTGATGATGTTGGCGACGATGAGGGTGGTGGGTCTGTGAAGGGTGGGGTTGAGTAGAGGTGCCAGTGGTCGGCGATTTGTGCCTGTTGGGTGTCGCCTTTGTGGATGATGATTCGGTAGTTGAAGGTTGCGGTTTGGCCTTGTTGCCAGGTGTGGGAGCCGGCCTGGTCTTGAAGATGGGTTTTTGTGAAGTGTCGGGTGCCGAACGGGTTGGCGGCATAGAGTCCGTAGCTTCGGATGTGCCAGTAGGTGGGATGGTGGAAGTTAGTGGGAGCGTCGAAAACGGCGATGCCGACGGTTTGGCCGTTTATTGTGCCGACGTAGTCACACCAGGCGGCCCGTTGGCCCCAGCATTGTTTTTCGCCGACCTGGTTGTTGGCGTTGCACATGGTGCCTTTGTTTTTCTCGTCGATCGTGGTTGCGACGCGCAGGGCTAAGATGCCGCCTTCTTTGGTGTCGGCAAACATGACGTTACCGTCGGTGAAGCGGAAAACGTTTTGAATATCGATGATGCGGGTGGTGTCGTCCCCTTTGAAGAAGGTGTAGGTGCGGTACTCGGTGAGTTCGCGTATGCCATCTTCGGATCGGCGCCACTCGATCTCCGCTTCGATTTGGCCGAAGACGGGTCCGCTGGTGATGCGGATGATTCGTTTGACCTGTTGTCGGTCGGCCTTTTCTATTTCTTGCCAGTAGTTGCTTCCGGGTTGGGTGAAATCGGTTGTGCGGAGGTCACCGTAACCGGTCCATATCGATCGGTGGTGCGGGTGGTCTTGGCGTTTGTTCTTCTTTTCATCGGGATTATTTTTCATGGGATAGTCGCGTGTGACCGGGGCGCCGGTTGGACCGATGACGGGATAGAGATAGGGCTTGGCTTCGTTTTTCTTGAAGTTGAAAGCGGTCAACAAGTTGCCGGCCATCGTGACGTTGATGCGGTCGTCTGCGACTTGTTGAACGTGAACGTTACGCGGGGCGGGGTGTTCGGCACGTTTGCGGATGGTACAGATCACATGTTGTTGGGGCGGGTATGGCTGAGTCCACCACCACAGTCGGCCCTTTTCATCGGCTTGAGCGGCTACGGGATCCGTTGCTGTGGTCTCGACGATGTAGGGTGCGTTCTTGTCGAAGGTTTGTGTGGTGAGGCAGAGCGGTCCTGCCGGCAGGCTGTTGGGGCCAGTGTGCAAGGTGACTTGCGTTGTCGGTGCTGATCCTTCGCGCGTCTGTGCGTTGCATCCGGCAAGGAGTGTTGTCAGCAGTAGAAGTGTGAGGCTTGTGCCTTGTCGGTTGCGCATGGGGTGCTTCCTTGTGGGGAAAACGGGGACAGACGTCTACAGAATCATACCACAAGGTGGGGCTGCGCCCTTGAAGGTTAGGGCTGATTTTGCCGTCGGTTGGTGTGTTGATCGGTTTTGGTTGTTTCGCCCATCCCTCAAGGCACGTTGGCCGACGGAGGGCTGGCGATTTCTTCGCCTTGTTTTTCCTGGAGGGGGGGGTTTGGGGAGCCGGCGGGTTCCGGTCGAACGTCGGCGATCTCATCGCCGGGGGCGTGGCGTGTTTTCTCGGAGGTCAATTGTCGGATTCGCGCGTTGGCCCATTCCAAGTTCGACTTGTTGGATCGTTCATCTTCCAGCACTTGCTGGTACATCGCCAATGCTTTTTCGCGTTCGTGCATGCGGTAGTCCAGTAGTACCGCCATCTGGAATCGAACGGGGTGGGGCGTGTTGGGGTTCCAGTCCAAGGCGCGTTGGTACCACATCAGTGCGATATTGTTGTCCTCTTCTTCAAAGTATTCTTTGTGGATTTCGGCAATGAAGAAGGCGGCATCGTCGACCTTGTCGCTGGTGGGGTACATGTCCACGAGGGCCTTGAATTTCGCCAGCGCGAGCTTCATGGTTTGTTGGTTGTAGAGCGCGGGGATGCCGTGCCCCCCCTTTTTCATGAGCGTGTGGCTCTCTTGGTAGAGATCGTCGGCTTCGGCGATGGATTCGGTGGGCCGAAGGCTGGCGACCGGGACTTCCGCGTCGGAGATGTAGCGATAGGGTTTGACCAGGCGCAGGTCGTTGAGCTCGTTTCGCGCCCAGATGGCTTTGACTTCGTAGCCGTGTTCACTGTAGTAGGTCGCCAGGGCGCGAAGGTAGCGCGCATACATCGCACGATGAAAACTCATCTCTTCGACGAGATCGATTTCGGTTCGATCGGCGATCGGGATGGGGGGCAAGTCGATCCCTGCCGGTGACTCCAAGGAATCAAGCGGCGCATCGACCGTTTCGCGCGACGGGTTGGCCAGTGCATCGGTTTTGCAGCCGGCTGATCCAAGTGCGAGCAGTAGTGCGGTGCTTGCCAGGACGGTGGTCACGACATAGTTTTGAGCATTGGTGGGCACGAGGTTTTGCATGGGATTCGCCTCCTGCGACAGGGGTATCCATTGTGGAAAGGCCCGTCAGCACATCTCAATTCAGGGCTACCAACTTATACGCGGAAGATGGCTGAACCGTCAAGCGTTTTTGTTACAGGCTGGCCTGTTTTGCCGGCGATTGGGTGGGGCGTGCGCGAGGCGGCGTAAGAGAAACTCACAGGCTTTGGCGGCAGCGAGATTTGGCTTCTTACGCGCACTACCACTGGGCTTCTTCGAAGGGGCTTCGTGGGGCCTTGGGTTTGTCGATGGGTCTGGTTCGGATGATGGCGCCGGCGAGCGTCATGTCCGGTCGGGTGGTTACCTTGATGTTTGTGAAATCGGATTTGACGACGGCAACGGGATGCCCGATGACCTCGACGAGTTGCGCATCATCGGTGGGGTCTCCCTCGAACTCCGACCGCTTTGCGTAGGCTTCCTCGATGACCGACCGTTTGAAGACCTGGGGGGTTTGCGCTTCCCAAAGGCCTTCGCGCGAGGCGGTCTGGTCGATGGTGCCGGCATCGCTGACTTGCTTGATGGTGCCGGTCAAAGGGGCGGCTAGGATGGCGGCTCCGCTCTTGGTGGCTTCGTCGAAGACGGCATCGATCATGGCTTTGGAGACGCAGGGTCGGGCGGCATCGTGGATGGCGATGAGTTCCGCTTCTTCCGCCACGGCCTCCAAGCCGTTCGCGACGGAATCGGTTCGGGTGGCTCCACCGGTGACGCCTTTGACGCCCATGAAGGCGAGGTTCGGACCGAACTTCTGTCGGACGTGTTCGTCGTCCTCGGGAGCGATGACAAGGATGACTTGGCAAATGTCGTCTCGGTTGAGGAAATGTTGGATGGTGCGGATGAACATGGGCTGACCGTCGATGTTGGCGAAGGTCTTTTTCTCATTTCCGCCGAAGCGTTCTCCTTTACCGGCTGCTACGATGATTACCGCGATCTTGGCCATGGCTATGCACCTCGTCGAATGTCAACTTTGGGTTTCCGTTTCGGCCCCGGTGGGGATAGTCCCTCTTATAAAACGATGTGGAATTGTGGGCAAGGAGGCGGTGGAATTCCGGGTTGAATGGTTTGTGGATTTATGCAGGTCCCGTTGTGGGCGTAATGGCGTTAAGATATCGCGGATGCTGACGTTTGAGATTCATGGTTGTGAGCCGAATGGGCCTGCCCGATGTGGTTTGCTGACGTTGTCGCACGGTCAGGTGCGGACACCGGCGTTCATGCCGGTGGGGACGAAGGCGACGGTGAAGGGTGTTTGGCCAGAGCAGGTTCGCGCGAGCGGGGCGGAGATACTACTGGGGAATACGTATCATTTGTGTCAGCGGCCTGGGGCGGAGTTGATCGAGCGATTTGGCGGGTTGCATCGTTTCATGGGTTGGGACGGTCCGATTCTGACGGACAGCGGGGGTTATCAGGTTTTCTCGCTGGCGTCCTTGAACAAGATCACCGACGAGGGGGTGACGTTTCGATCGCATATCGACGGGCGTTGGATCACGTTGACGCCGGCGTCGGCGACGACGATTCAGAACCAGCTGGGTGCGGACATCATCATGGCGTTTGATGAATGCCCGCCGGGTGATGCGGATCGCGTCGTGGCGGCCAAGGCGGTGGAGCGAACGGTTCGATGGGCTCGCCAATGCAAGGAGGCGCATGGCCGGGCGGACGAGCAAGCGTTGTTCGGGATTGTGCAGGGCGGTGTGTTGCTTGATTTGCGTCGGGCTTGTGCGGAGCGATTGATCGAACTCGATTTTCCGGGTTATGCGATCGGTGGTTTGTCGGTGGGTGAGCCTCATGAGAAAATGGTGGATGTCCTGCAGGCGGTGGGGCCTTGCTTGCCGGTCGACCGGCCTCGGTATTTGATGGGCGTGGGGATGCCGCGGGACATTTTGGCTGCAGTTCGGTCGGGTGTGGATATGTTCGATTGCGTGTTGCCGACGCGTAATGGGCGGAATGCGTATGCGTTTACGGCGGCCGGTGGTTTGCGTTTACGTAATGAGCAGTATCGCGATCAGGAAGAGCCGTTGGAGGCAGCGTGTCCGTGTCCGACCTGTCGACAGTTTAGCCGGGGGTATATCCGGCACTTGTTTGTGGCGGGCGAGATGCTTGGCCCGATGTTGTTGACGGTTCACAATCTTTGGTTCTTCCAGCGGTTTATGGCTCGTCTTCGGGACTTGATTCCGACGGGGGATTGGGCGAGGATGCTGGCGGAGTTTCCGATTGCCGGCGGCAACGGCCCGGCAGATGCAGCTGATGGCTGAAGCCCCACGCAGGAGAAATAGCACGTGATGGCGATGATGCAGAATCTGGACTGGAATTATTACCAATGCCTGGCTCAAAAGGGGCAGGGCAGTGGCTTGTGGATCGGCCTCATCCTGATGATCGTGGTCTTCTATGTGTTCATTGGGATGAACAGTCGAAAGGACAAGCAGAAACGTAAGGAGATGCTCGCCAACGTCAAGAAGAACGACCGGGTGATGACGGTGGGGGGTATTATCGGCTCCGTGGTGTCCGTGAGTGACAACGACATTATGCTGAAGGTGGACGAGTCGGCGAACGTGAAAATGACGGTTGTTCGCGGCGCCATTCAGCGGGTGTTGGCTGAGGATGAGAAGCCTCGTGAGATCGCCTGATCGCGTGGTCTGCTCATGTGGCGTTACCGGTCGTTAGTGGCTCTGTGAAGGGTGTGGCTGAGCCGATATCGGCCCCTGAAAACCCTCATTTCTGCGAAATCTGTACCGTTGACAGGAACCTTGGTGTCCGCGAAGATACCTTTGCCGTGTGGCCCCGTTGAAGGTTCACTTGGCGCGTGCTGGGGTGGTTTTCTTGGCAATCTCCGGTGGCGGTAGCCGGGTGACACGATATGCCCAGGGAACCGTAAATATCTTCGGAGAATGAGGTTATGGTTATCAATACCCGTTCCCGGCAGGGACTGGCGTTGCTCGTTGGACTGAGCCTGACCGTGCCGATGCTACTGGGGCAGGGGTGCCCATTGCTTGAGTTGGTGCCGACGCCTTCGGATGGGGGCAATGAGCAGACGGCAAGCGATGGCGCGGCCGGTACGCCTGCTCCTGCTTTGCTTCCGGCCCCGACGATCACATTCTCTTCTCCGGTCGGCGATCTGTCGGGTTATGTCGGCGAGTTTCTCAATGCGTCCTTCGCGGTCAGTACGACCGAGGACTACACTTACCAATTTTTCTTTGATAGCAACGACTCGTTCGACGATGGCGTGGCCTTGTTGGGAACCCAAGCCAGTACGAATCGGGCGAGTATCGCTGGGACCGTGGGCACGGATGGGTTGTCGGCAGGGACCTACCGTTTGGGCGTCAGTGTGACGACGAGCAGTGGGGCGAAAGCTACGGCATTTGCTCAGGGGATCGTGCAACTTGTAGCGGGCTCGTTTGTGCAGGTGCTGTTTCCGAACGGAGGCGAAGAGACTTCGATTGGGACGCTGGTTGAGGTTCGTATTGTCGGTCGCGCCGAGAACGATCCTGATCCGCAGATCCGCGTTTTCTGTGACAAGGACAACAGTGCAGATAACGGGAACATCACGATCGGTACGGTTGCCGTCAGCAAGGGAGCAATCGTGTGGAACACGAGCGGGCTTGCGACGGGTGATTATTATGTGGGGGCGGAACTAGCGGGCGCCTCACCGGCCATACGCGATTACAGCAATGGGACGATTCGGTTGCGACCTGCGGGTTCGACCGGCGATAGCGGTACGGGCGGAACCGGTGGAACCGGTGGAACCGGCGGAACGGGTGGAACGGGGTTGGCTGCGTCGCTGGAGCTGACGACGCCGCAGTTTACTATGACGTTATTGCAGACCCAGGTGTTTACGGTGAAGTGGGCGACGAGCCTGCTGCCCGGTGAAGGGACGGTTCGTGTGTTCCGAGAGCCGGACCAGGACGAGGACGGCTTGCCGGATGGTGAGGCTTCGCGGGTCACGATTGGTAACGCGGGTATTGATGCGAGTGTTCAGGAGCTTGCATTTGATACGACGGGCGTGTCCGGCGGTTACTTCATTGGTGTGACGTTGACGCCCAATGCTGGACTGGGTGACCCGTTTACGGTGTATTCGGGTTCGAAGTTGACGATTTTGCCGCTGGTGTTTTGGGTGGGTGATCTGGGGACCAAGCGGGACGCGCAGGGTTATATTCAGCCGCAGAGCGGGCCTTTCCAGGGGTCGATTCTTAGAGGTTATAACTTCCATGACAATCTCGGCAGTGCGATGATGACCGCCGACGACTACGACAATGACGGTCTCAATGAGATCGTCGTGGCAGCCCAGCAGGGCAAACCGTTCTTCCACACGCAGGGCGGGACCGGTTCCGGTGAGGCCTATATGATTTATGGCAGTGCCGACCGTTATCAGGGCGACATCGAAGTGAATCGCGTGGGACAGGAAGCACTGCCTGGCGTGGCCTTTAGCGGCATCGTTCCGAACCCCAATGAGCCGAATGCCTCCAACGGGCGGGGTAACCCGCTTGGTTTCCAAGTCGATGGCGGTTCGCCGGCGCCGTTCAGCACGGAGGGGTTGCGGTCATTGACGATGATCCCGGATCAGGACAACGACGGGAAAGCGGAATTGGTGTTCGGTTTCCCGTGGTGTGACTCGTACAGCTTGCGGTACCAGGCGGCGGATGATTTGTTGCCTACCACGCTCACGGGTATTGGTCGGCTGGAGAACAACGGGCACTTCTTGCGGGGCGGACTTGTGATTGTGTCCAGTGCCAATCCGTTGCTGACGGATCGTGAAGCACTGAGCCGTAAGTCGGATCGTGTGATCGAATTACACGAGGTGGGGCAGGTTTTCAGTATGATGCGCACCGATCCCAAGAACCACGCCGATTATCAGGCTCGGACGGACGAATGTCCTGATGTGAAGATCGAAGAGGCGATGGACACAGTGACGTGGCCGTGCGAGGGTTTTTGGCAGTGGACGACGGGCACGTTCATGGAACCATTGCGTTTGGCCAATCCGTATCCTGCCACCACGGGTAGATCCATTTGGAATGGTGGAGATTACGGTGGTTACGGTAAAAGTTTGATCATCTCAAGCGATCACGGTTGCGATTGGGGTGACTTCATTGATTTGAATCAAGTGGATGCACCGTTTGGCCCGACCAGCGAGGCTTTTGTTGGTGGGATGTATGCGCCGACGGCTAGCAATGGAGGCGAGACGTATTGTACCGAATATCGATTCCCCGCATTTGGGGAAATGACGGTACTCGGGACGGGGTTCTATGGCAGTGGGACTTCGTGTGACACGCGGACGTTGGCCGACCCGAGGGAGCCTTACGGTTGTCGAGTTCTGGGGCAGACGACGACGCAGTTATTCACGAATCCTCCGACGACTGCGAACCGGTTTGGCTATAGTCTTGCCGTTTCAGGTGATTATTTATTAGTTGGCGCACCGTTGAGGACCGCTGTCAACGATATAGAGCGAGGCGTTCCCACGTTGCCGGAGGCAAGCCGGTTCGAGTGTGGCGAAGTGTACATGTTGTCTTTGAAGCGTCCGAATGCTGGTTCGGATGATTTCTGGTGGAGTTTGCCGACGATAACGGTGAGCGCGGAGGATCCTGAGGCTGCGGATACGGTTCTTGAGGCGCAGCAGGATGCCGATATTCCTGCGCCACACAACTACATCATTGAAGATGTCGGGTATAAGAAGTTTAAAGGCGGTTGTGATACCTACATTACTAGCAACGGGACTTACAGCCGAATGCAGAGGCCGTTCCACATTGTGGGTGCGGCTCCGACGGATCGGGTTGGTGAGGTGACGGGGCTGTTCGACATTAATAATGATGGGGTTGATGATGTTGCGGTTGGCGGGCCGGGGACAAACAGTGGCCGGGGGGCGGTTTATGTGATCTATCGCCGTCAGCCTGAGATGGAAGGCGACTATTTGTTGGATCGGTTGCAGTTATCGCTGAGCGATGTGAACCGGTTGAATGGTTTGATGATTGTTGGCGAACAGGGCGAGGATCTCGGTATGGCGATCGCGGGGCAGGGGCCTCGGGAGCTGAACGACGACTATAACAACGACAAGTTCGCGGATTTGATTATTGGTTCGCCCAATGCGACGCCGGCGGCGGGTTTTGAAGCGGGGCAGGTGTTCATTCTGTTTGGCGGCCGGAACCTATTGAACGACGAAGGCGGCGTGACGCTGGCTGAGCTTCGTGCCAATGATGACGGCATGTTGCTGACGGGTGCCGCCGCGGGCGATCATGCGGGTGAGACAGTTAGCAATGCGGGCGATGTCAACCTTGACGGGATTCCGGATATTCTGATTGCGGCTCCGAATGGTAGTCCACCGGCTTCGGTTCGGGTGGCGTTTGATAGTGACGGCAATGGTTCGCTGGATGGATTGGGTGTGGATCTTGACGGTGACGGTGTCGCGGATGATTTGGATGGCGACGGTACGCTGGATGATTTGACGAACGCTGGCGTCGTGTATCTGGTGTTCGGCGGCACGCATCTGACGGGTACGATTGGATTGGACAAGATCGGCACGAAAGCGTTGCCGGGTATGGCTTTTGTGGGCCACAAGACCAGCGATCAGTTGGGTGGCGGCCATACGCTGAACGGCTTATTGTCTCGCGGCGTACGGTCGGCGGGTGATATTGACGGAGATGGGCGGTCTGACCTGCTGATCTCCGCGATTGAGGCCGACCCGGAAGGCAAGACGAACGCCGGTGAGGTGTATGTAATCTATGGTTTCTCGCCGTGATGTTTGTGCGGTTACGGTCGTGTTTGTGATGACTTGAGCCGAGGGCCCGAAGGATCATAGGTGAGGGGACGAGGACGATCATAGTTGCAGGGTCTGTTTTGCTTCGCTGGGAGTATCGCGGGCGGTCATGTTCTCCCGGTCGAGTGAACATCTGGGTGGCAGAGCCCCGACGGGGTTGCTGTTGCCGGAGACGTTGACATGCGTTGGACGAAGCAGATTGTTGTTGTCGCACTGGTAGGTGTATTGGCGGCTTGGGCCGATTGGGCTAACGCTCAGCCGATTGTCTGTCCGCCGGACAAGGAACCGTTTTGGTTGCCTGATTACCAGGTTGACAACTTGTGGAACGATTATCCTCGGCATGGCCGATTTGAGAATCTTGATTTGGGTGCCAAGAACGAAGCGAGGACGGCACGGTCGGCCCCTGCGCTTGACCTGCTGGACGAGGTGGAGCCGAACGACAATTTTGCTGCGTCGCAGGTGATTGCGATCGCTCCGGAACCGGCTGAGGGTGTCGATTTGGATATCTTCGGTACGATTTCGCCGGGCGATGATGTTGACCTTTACCGTTTTACGGCCAAGAAGGGGGACATCTTTGGTTTGGCGGTGTTGGGGGATCGTCCGCTCGATCCGGTGGTGGCGATTCAGCAAGTCAACGAAGTCTCGCTGATTGAAAATGATGACGACGCGGGCCTGTCGTACATATATCCCAAGGGATCGCCGTGGCCTACGGGGCGGGGGTACGAGATTGATTGGGAGAACTGGGAGATTTTTCTTCATCCGGATGCTTCGCTGACGTGGGTAGCGCCCGCGAACGGCGATTATCTGATTCGTGTTCAGTCGAGTCGTTTTAGTAGTAATGGGACGTATACGTTGCAAATCCGGTCGCGGCGTGCCTCGTTCGAAGAGCAGGATGTTCCGCAGACGCAGACGATTTTCTTGGATTTCGACGGTGTGAGGAACCTTGACGCGCGGGCTCTTTATGGAGTTGGTTTTGCTGGGGCGGACTTGTCTCCGTTGCGCGATTTCCTTGGAACGCGCTATGTCGATGTCTGGGTTGAGCCGGAAGATGATGGTGAAGAGGGCGATGGGGGGGAAGGTGATGGAGAGGAAGAAGAGGGGCATTGGGAGACTGTCGAGCAGGGCGGCTGGGGTTTGCCGCTGACGGATGAGCCGGCGGTCGTCGATGCGATCATTACGGTTGTTGAGGAGACCTTTGATAGCCTGCGTAAGGCCGGATTGAATGGTAACCGCGATGTGGATTTCACCAATGGCCATTTCGATGTGGAAATTCTAAACAGCCGGGACCATCCCGATCCGTTTGGGCAGCCGAATGTCTCGCGGGTTATTGTTGGCGGTGCAGGCTATGAGATGGGTGTAAGTGGTTTTCTTGGAATTGCTGAGTCGATTGACCCAGGCAATTTTGCACGTGAAGAGACGGCGGTTGTGCTTTTGGATATCCTAAGTGCCCCCGAAACGGATTCCTTTTATGGTCCTTATTCTGCCAATAGCATTAAACTAGCTCCCGGTTTGACCAAGGCGGAGGCGATTGGGGCGGCGGTTGGCAATATTATCGTGCATGAGGCTGGGCACTATTTAGGCAACTGGCATACGAATAACACGAATGATGTGCCCTGCATCATGGACCAAGGTGGACAGACGATGTCCATTTTTGCCGGTGCGGGCCGGGATGGCGTTTTAGGGACCGGCGACGATCAGGATTGGGATTTCATCGCTGACGAGTACATCGATAACGAGCAGGTGGCGATCGGTACGGAGCGGACGGATGTGCGATCGGCTTTTGCGTTGGGGACGGGGCGGATGCTGAGTTCGTCGCCGGCTGAAGCGGGCGAGCCGGAGCTCCCCTTGGCTTCGGTGCGGGCTGCACCGACCTCGGGGCAGACGCCATTGACGGTGCGTTTTGCCGCCGGGGCGATTGAAGAGGGTAAGGACCCGGTGGTTTATACCTGGGACTTCGGGGATAACTCAGATCCGGTGGTCGATTCGACGGCCGTCCATGTGTACGCGACGCCGGGGATCTACACCGCTACGCTGACGGTGACCAGTGGTGACCAGTCGGGCCAGGCGACCGAGCGGATTGTCGCTTATGGTGAGATGCCGACGGCGGTGATTGCAGCGACGCCGAGTAGCGGTTCATCGCCGCTGACAGTGACGTTTGAAGGGACCGGTTCGGTGGCTCCGGGGGGTACGATCGTCCAGTACGCTTGGGATTTCGGCGATGGGGCGTTTGGCAGCGGCGCGGTTGTGGCGCATACGTTTACCGAGGCGAAGACGTATGTCGTATCGTTGACGGTGACGGATGCAGCAGGGCAAGGGGATACCGCCCGTACCCTGATCGCGGTATCGACGCCGGTCGCAGGCCTGCAAGTCGGGACTCAGGATGATGCTTCGGGGGCTCCGCTACCGGTTGTGCCGCCTTTGTGTGGCGCGGGTGCACTCAATGCTATGGGTCTGACGATGATCGGGTTGTTGGGGCTGATGGTTGTCCGGCGGCGGTGATGGTCGTCCGACGGCGCTGATTTTACATCACTCAATTTTTCATCGAAGTTCGTAAGGCCGGGACGTTGTTCTCGACCTTTTCATTTACCCAGCGAAGCTGGCAAACCCTGCCGTCAGGCAGGCGGCTTCGCCCCGTCCACAGGGAAGAGAATCCGACTCACAAGGGCGTCACTGGCCAACGGGCAGTCGAACTCCAGAAGCTTGTCTGTGATAGGAGGTAAATAGTGGGTTTTTCTAGCTACGGCCAGCGACCCATCGTATCGCGGTTACTGAACCATCGACCACGTCGCCAACGTACTTACAGCCAACGTGTTCTGTAGGTCCGCCATGTCGATTGACTCATCACCGTGACCAGCACCTTCGAGCTTGCCTGCCCCAAAAACAACGACAGGATGCCCTTTGTGGTGGTAGATCCATGCGTCACTACCGGCTTTCCACGCGACCTGTTCCGGCCAAGGCTGTCCCAGTGCACGAAACGCAGCCTTTGTCGTCGTCATCGGTTTGACCTCGCCGGAGCCGGCAAACGCATCGCCACGCAACGGCCCGAAAGCTGTTTCGACCTGCACGTTCTCGGGGCGACGACCGCGAATCTGGCAATAATGTTGAACACCGCGTTGGGCGGCGGCGGTCAGACGAGCCTCCACATCCGACACCGAGTGGGTCGGCGAGAAGCTTTGAGCTCCCGTCATAACAATGTCGGAAC
>Ga0180433_10001309_pt1 | contig 41708 bp, 55 predicted proteins | sample SS_ome_8_FD_132980 | JGI IMG/M metagenome (GOLD analysis project Ga0180433, IMG submission 132980) | Hypersaline lake sediment archaeal communities from the Salton Sea, California, USA - SS_1_D_1 metaG | ecosystem: Environmental > Aquatic > Non-marine Saline and Alkaline > Hypersaline >...
ATAAATAAATTTCCTGAAGAGCTTTTACAGTTAAGGAGAATTTATGAAGAAATGGAATAAAACTTTGTATAAAGATATTTACAAAAATAAAGATAAAGAGAAGCAAATAGAACTTGAACTACAAAAGCTTCAAAATGAGTTTTTTTTAAAAAACTCAGAAATATCTTTGTTATTGCAAAGAATAGAAATATTAAAGCAAAAACTTAACAAATTAAGAGGTAAATAACATGAGCAATTTAGCTAATTTAAGAAAATTAACCGATGAAGATAAATATCGTTTATATAGGAGTTACTTTAAAGTGTCTCTTGTACTAAACTTGCAATACTTAGTACAAAATAATTCTTTACGCCTTGATGAAATAAAAGAAATAAAAGAAGATTTAGAAATTATTCGTTTTGGAACTAGACAAAAGTATATACTTTGTGATTACTATGATATATTTACCCGTTGCAGTAGGTGTGATTATGCTGAGTCTCTGGATGATGAAGAACAATGCAGTTACAGACGTTCTTTAAAGTGGGAAAAGCTTAAAGAACAGAAATTTCTTTTAGAGTTGGTAAATAAAAAGTTAGAAAAAGGAGTTTGTGTATGAAAGAATTATTAAAATTAAGCATTAATCAATGGAAAGATATATCTGACAAGGTATTTTTTGCCAGAAGCAAAAAAGATGAGTTTTCTTCACTAGCAGGAATTTGCATTGACCTAGAAAATAAAGAAGTAGTAGCAACAGATGCAGCTAGGCTAGTTGTTTACAATTTCGAATCTTTTGTTTCACTTGAAAAAGAAGAGGACAAAGAGCTTGCTAAAAAAGTTAAAAAATTTGTCATAGGATCATCAATAGTTCGTAAAATAAACAAGATATTAGAATTTTACAGGGGAGCAGTTGGAACTGATTCGTTCATTTCCATTTGGGGGATTGATGAATATGAGTTTTGTTTAAGGTGGAATGATCAATTAATTTCTAAAGTTCCAATTGAAAATAGCCCCTACCGCTATCCAAATTGGAATATTTTCCCAGAAAGCGATAAGGTTTTTTTAGGAAAATTTGATTGCGTGAGCCTTAAAAAGGTATTGTTGGAGGTTTTTCAGCATGGTTATTTTGGGAAATTTTCTGATAAGAAAAGATGTACCTTTAGATTGTTGTATAAAGGGACGGGCTCAATAATCGCAGAATATGTAACTTCTAATGGTTCGTGGGAAAAAACACAGCATCAGCCTATTGTTTTAGATGCTGGAAACGAAATAAAACAGGATATGTTTTTAACCTTGAATCCATATTATTTGTTTGACTTTCTTAATCGGATAGAAGAAATACAGTCAAATTCCCAGTCTATAACATTTACAACAAATGTTATAGATGAAAAATCAAAACAACACACTAAGGCTGTTCGGGTTTTAGGGAATAATCCTGAGTATAAATATTACATAATGCCTATATACAGAGTTTCATTGGAGGAGAAAGAATGAAAAGAAAGAAAAATTATAGAGAAATGCCAGTGCATGTTGTAACTTTGGGAATGCTTTGCCAGTTGGGGGGTATTCGTCCTTGGCAGTTCAGATATTCAATTAAACCGCTTTTTAAAGAATATGAAATAAAAACAAAAGGGTGTATTTGCTACCCTTTTCATAAACAATCGGAAATTCTTCAGAAAATAAAAGAGGTTTTTATTGAAAAATGAACTTGTTTCAAATAGCATTGTTAACTGTTTTGCTAATTGAAACCTGCGTATTAGCAACATTAATCATAATTGCATCAAAGTTACATCAAAAGTTTTATGATTTCTTTTTTAAAAAGTATTATCAAATTAATTTATTGTTGCAAAAAGACGGAACAGGTATTACAACCTTATCTTTTGGAGTAAAGACAGGCGTAAATCTTTTAAATGAAAATGGTAAAGCCTTGTTTCTAAGTAATTTTGTTGATTATTTGAGCCTAGATCCAGAAGATAGCATAGTTACTTTTATGGAAGTGGTAAAGAAGAAAGACAAAAAAGAGCTTTCTAATTTTGTAATAATAGATTGCAACGTTAAAAAAAAGATCAATCTTTTGGTTGAGTTTAAAAAAGTTTAAAAAGTGAATAAAAATAACATAGCACATAATGTAACATGTGCTATAATTAAAAAGTACAAAATGAGAGGTTTAAATGGAACAAGCTATTTTACTAAGCATTTTGACAATAATAATTTTAAAACTGTTGACCTGGAAACAACAATGAACAAGGAACTTTTAATAAGATTTTTTAATACAGCTTTTCAAAAGAGAGCTGTATCTTTAGAACCTGCAGTCGATTTGTTAAAAGCGATATTTTTTTATAGAGAATATCCAATTTTAGACGACTTTTTAAATGAACACCAGGAAATGATAAACCAAAAGAAAGATTTAATCATTTTATGGAATGTTTTTAGTACTTTAAATACAGAAGAGTTAAGTAATCATGCAATTAGAGCAATTCATGAAATTTCTGAGACCGAGAAGCTTTTAAAAGAAGGGGGTATAAAATGATTGAGCAAGAATGTTTATTGATTAATAATGAGTTCTTAAATAGTGTAAAAGCCCTTTTGGCTGCTCAAGAAAGACTGCTTGAGAAGTTTAAGAGAACAGGAAGAACTTTTACTTATAAGGCTGCACACACAAGAGGGGTAAGAGACACTATGAAAGCGATTTGTTATTGTCTGGAAAATCCTACACAGCACCCTCAATTAGTGAGTGCTTTGGCGGAAGCTATGATTTTAAGCGAGTAATCGATGGGAGGTAAAGATATGGAAAAAGATGAATATTATTACAAACTGGTTGATAAATTAAAACGAATAGGGGAAAAACAAAAAAAACAATGCACTTCGCTAAAATTGCTCATAATAACATTTACTGTCAGCCTGTTGCCGCTATACGGCATGTTTTTTAACCTCGGGGGCAAAACTGCCCAGCTAGATAAAAAAATGGCTAGAACGGGTGTAGAAGTAGAAATTATTTCCAACGAGCTCGTAGAGCTAAAAAGCTTTGTTTCTAAAGAAGATTCAAAGCTAGCTTTACGAATAGACAAATTAGAGAATAGATTAAACAGACTGGCTAGTGCAAAAGTTACGGCCGGCAAAATAATTGAAGTAAATCCAAAGAAAAAAAACCAAGGAAAGCCAAAACGCAATAATGACATTAGTCCTTTTTTTAATTCACCTTATATCAGTCTATTACTTACATCAGCTTGGGACTGGTTTGCCCCCAAGCCTCCTATCAAGGAACTTCCTGTTGCTGTTAGACAGGCAATAATTAAAGAGGGGACTACTTTTTTAACCTACGAGGTAAATAATGGTAATTTAGCAGATCAGGAAGTTGTTTTAGCTGCGTTAACAAGGCGTTTACTTGCTAAGTATAATCAAAACAAACAAAAACTAACATCTCAACAGATTGTCGAAAAGGTAGCAAAAGGTTGGAATCCGAACAAACACAAATCTTTGTGGGCAATAAAACAGCACATCAAGAAAAGGGGTAGTTTTTCAAATGCAAATGTTTCTATAAACAGCAAAGACACAGTTTGTAAATGCGCAATAAGTAACAAATCGTGCGAATGTAAAAAGAATGATATATCAGCAAATTATGCAACATTTACAGCATTAACCAATGCAGCTACCCTGGAATTTCAAACAAAGACAGGAAAAGAAGCTTGGGAGAAAAAAGTTACAGAATTTGCGCACTTGAAACAGTATCCAAAATATTACAAAAAGCTAAAAACAAAGGGTAAATTTAAAAAGGGTCTTAAATATCCCGTTTTGTATGCGTCCAATCCAACTGTTGTCAAATGGAGCGAAAAAAATGTATAATTCTTGCGTGAAATTTAAGGTGTTTTCTAGCTATTTTTTGCCAGGACTGGGAAATACAAATAAAAAAAGGGTTGTTTTGAAATCAAGCCCTCAATCAGTTCTTGACGCAAAAAACATTGCAAAAGAGTTACACAAAAAGGGAATAATATGTTTTAAAGACATTGAACTTGAGCTTAAAAAGCGGAACTTGATTTCTACCAGAGAAAATGATATTTGTGCAAAAGTAGTTGATCAAATTCAAATTCTAATAGTGAAAGGAGGGACAAAGTGACAATTGAAGAAATAGACAAGCAGGTTGGCGAATTAAAGGCATTGTTAAAAACAGATTTAGGAACACCTTGCGAGGTTTACCAAAGGATTGTGGGCTACCATCGAGACGTAAGGCAATGGAACAAAGGACAAAAAGAAATTTATAAGGACAGAAAAGTGTTTGAACTAAAGGGGGGAACAAGCGATGATTAAATCATATAAACTATTTACTCAAGAAAATTGTTACAACTGTAAGGCAGTAAAAAATTGTCTTCAAGGGATGGAGATTTCAGGAAGAGAAATAGATTGTGCTTCTGCAGAGGGGTTTGAAGAGGCTAAAAAAAATGGGGTTTGTTGTACCCCGTATGTTTTTTTAGACTTTGAAAGCGGGCATGTTGAAAAGTGTACAACAGTAGAAAGAATTAAAGAGATTTTTCAAAATCCAGAAAAATTTGATGAAAACAAATTTCAAAAAGGGTTTGTTTTAGAAAACATAAAGGAAGCAAGGGCTTAATGAAAGAAATAATAGTCGAGTTTTTAGTTTTAACACTAAGTTGTTTTATTGCGGTTGCGGCGACCCGCATAATATGGGGATAACATTTTTCTGATTAAAGCTTTCTTGTACGCTCTTCTAATGTTTGAAAGTTTTGTATACAATGGCTTGTTCTTTCTTGCAGGATTGTAAAATGTTGAGACTGGAACTCCAGTATTGTATCCAATTTTTTTTTTACATCTTGTAGTTCGTAGGCTATGCGAGCAATATTTTCTTTTTTCCAGACATGATCGTTATGAAAAGTTACAACGTCTTCATTTTTTAAAGTACTGATTAGGTCTAAGGTTTGAACTGAAACTTCGTTGCTTTTAATCTGATTTTGCTCCATTTTAGGAAGTAAAGAAGTCATATGTTCTACAAATTTTCGTTGAGGTTTTAGGCTATTTTCTTCCCAGCTTTGGAAGATTTTTAAAGCAGCAGTTTCTAATCGAATAAAAACAAAATATAAGACCCCTAAAACGAGAAGTAGTGCGGGACTTTGATGGAAAAAGTCTTTTAATAGGTTTATAGAATATTCAACAAGATCCATTTATATACATTTTTGATTTGTCTTTATTTTATTACAATTTAACTTTAATTCTAATATTTCTTTTTCTAGTTTTTTTATCTTTCTTTGATAGGAGGCTATTTTTTTCATATTTGTTTCTATCTGCTTTGTATCGCTACTGATTATTATGTAAATAATCATGCAAAAAATTAAAATTATTAAAAAAGTGCTTTTGTTCATAGTTTTACTTTATTTTTTTAATTTTACAGATTTCTAGAAAATTCAAGAAATATTCTTAATATCTGTTATAATAAAAGATGTTGAACGTTAATTGGTGGTATTTAATATGTCTTTTTTAAGTAATATTGGCTTGCAGAAAGTTATTTTGCCAGTTGTAGTAGGAGGAATTACTACGGCGGTAAATTGGGCATTTAAGCATGTTTTAAAAGATGAAAATTCTAATGGAATTCCTGATGCAATTGAAAAATTACCCAGTGTAATAAGGCAAATTCTTATCCCCGTGCTTGTTGCAGTTAAAGAAAATCTTTGTAGTTATGCTATTGATAAAACTGATGAAGATCTAAGCGATGAACAAAAACAGGCTTTAGGAGAATCGGTTGCAAAAGGAATTGGTGATGCAATTAATGAGGCACTTGTTAATGTACCTAAAGAGATTTAAAATAGTAATTGGAATTTATCTGTCATTTGTCATGGTTTCTGCAGTATATTCAGAAACCATGGCTCCTGTTTCTTCTCTATCAATGAGAGGTAAGGTTGTTACTGAACAATTTAACGATTTACAAAACCAAAGGTGTTTTTCAAGCTTAAATAAGTGTCAAGATTCTTTAACTAGGATTATTTATTCTCTGAATCCAAGAACAGAAAGAGAAATTGAATTAATTAAAGAAAATGAACTTTTGAAAAAACAAAATGATTATTATTTAAAAATTTTGAACTGTATAAAGGTTTCAGATCCCCAAAGGTGTATAGATAGACTATTGAAAGAAAATGAAGTTAATTAATTTGTCAATAGAAGAAAAGTTAAAAATTTTAAACTGGGCTGGATGGAAATTGGTTGATTGTAAAAATGGGTATTATTGGTTTTCTTATAAAAATGAGAAGGTTTTAAGTCCTTTAGACAATGCAATGAAAAGTTTTCAGACTGTAGAAGCTGTTAGAGGAAAATTGTCTAAGCATGGTTGGAATAGGCAAACAGGCTTTCATTTAAAATATTTTGATGTTAGTGGGCAAACAGATATATACAGAAAAGGAAATGTAAAAACTTATATGTATGACGCATTTTTAAATTATTGTCCAGAAAATAGTAATACAAGAATTTCATTAAAAACAATTAATAAAAATCTTTAGAAAACAGTTGACAAAAAACAAAAAACTGGGTATAATATAAGTATAAAGGTTAAACAAGAGGACAAAAAAATGAGTAATCAGCAACAAAAAGATTTAGAAGCCGTTAAGCAAAATGGTTATACTTTGATGCATGTTAAAGAACAAACGCCTGAAATATGCTTAGAGGCTGTTAAGCAATATGGTCGTGCTTTACAATATGTTAGAAAGCAAACACCTGAGATATGCTTAGAGGCTGTTAGGGAAGATGGTCGTGCTTTACAATATGTTAGAAAGCAAACACCTGAGATATGCTTAGAAGCTGTTAAGGAATATGGACTTGCTTTGGAATACGTTAAAGAACAAACGCCTGAGATATGCTTAGAAGCTGTTAAGAAAGATGGTCGTGCTTTAAAATACGTTAAAGAGCAAACACATGAGATATGCTTAGAGGCTGTTAAAGAAAGAGGGCTTTCTTTAACATACGTTAAAGAGCAAACACATGAGATATGCTTAGAAGCTGTTAGGGAAGATGGACTTGCTTTAAAATACGTTAAAGAGCAAACACCTGAGATATGCTTAGAAGCTGTTAGGCGAGATGGACTTGCTTTGAAATACGTTAAAGAGCAAACGCCTGAGATATGCTTAGAGGCTGTTAAACAAGATGGACTTGTTTTGGAATATGTCAAAGAACAAACACCTGAGATATGTTTAGAAGCTGTTAAGGAAGATGATAGGCCCTTTGTGTTTATTAAAAACAATTAATAAAAATCTTTAGAAAACAGTTGACAAAAAACAAAAAACTGGGTATAATATAAGTATAAAGGTTAAACAAGAGGACAAAAAATGAGTACATGTATATTAAATTTTGAAAAAGAAATTCTTCCAGCAGTAAATACGATTTGCAATATTATTAGTAGCAATAATCATTTTGATATTGATTGTGTTCGCCAAAGATTTATAAATATAATGTTGAGTCACAGGAAAGAATTGCCAGAAGAATTTGGGACCTTAGATTTTAATTCTACTGATCTAAGAAGAGCTAGAACTCGAATTTTATTAGCAGTATTACTTTTTAATGGAAATGTAAAAAGTTTTAATTATTGCTATGGTGAAAATGAAGAGTATTTATCTATTGAATCTGCATCAGAAATTTGTCGAAAAGCAGAATTTTATGAGAGAAAAAATTATACAGAACCATTAGAATATTTTAAAATTTTGCCTAAGGTTTTAAAATTTCTAGCCTGTCTTGAATATCAATCTTGTGAAGTAAAAAATTATGAATATACGCTTCAAAACAAGTTAATAACGATATTGGAAAAGTCTCTTAAAGTTTGTATGCCAGGTTATGAGGAAGCAGCTTGGGGGTGGGAAAACTAATTAATGCTATAATTAAATTGGTGTATTTTGAAAAGTAAAAGATCAACTATATAGTTGATCTTTTTTTTATATAGAGGGTATAATTTAACAGTACAAACGTTTAAACAATTAAGACATATGACAAAAGATTTTGTATTTAATTTGCATTTGAGAGCACAACCTTTTAAAGAAATTTTAGAGGGTATTAAAACAGAAGAGTTTCGAGATGCAAGTAATCACAACCTAAGACAAGCAAACACAGCACTAGATCATCTTGATAAAGATGATCGTGTTATTATTAAATTTATTAATGGGTATGGAAACGATAGGCCTTGGTTAACAATGGAATGTGTAGAAATTGAGTTTGAAGGTAAGGATATAGATGAAAGAGTCATTGAAATTGAAGACGCCCCTAACGAAATAGAGATCCAAGATGGTGATACTATTGTTTATGTATTGTCAGGACAAATAATTAATTCTGGTAATTTGGAAAAACTGGCAAATAAGTAAATTCGAATTAGAAATTAGTTTAAGTTGTCTTAAAATTTTCGCTAGAAGTAGTAAAAAAAATTGAGGGAATTTAAACTTATGCCAAGACGAAGGATTTCAGGACGTGGACGTCGAGCTGGACAACGCAGGGGGGGTGCATTAACTTCGCGGCGCTTAGGAAGGGGAAGAACCCTGGGACAAGCAGTTAGAAGAGGGCAAAGGGGCGTTTCTCTTAGAATTGGAAGAGGCCAAGTTGCTCGGGTTTCTGGAAGACAGGCCAGGGGACGAGTAAGCGGCCGAGGTGGACGTACCTATTATACCTCAAGGCGTGGTAGTCAATATGCTGTAAGAGGGCAAAGAAGGCAAGCAGCAAGAAACTTGGCTGCTAGAAGAATTAGGGGTGCTAGGGCTACCGCAAGAGCGGGGGGAAGATCTGCGTTTATGGCTGGTAGAAGAGCTGCTGGTAGAGCTAGAGCAAGTGGTGCTTTAAGAGGTTAATTTTGTTATAATATAAGGCGTGAATAACTATCAACACGCCTTACACGTTTTAAATAAAGTTAAATCCGAGTATGGGATTAACGAAATTTTGCTCTCTTATTCTGGTGGCAAAGAGTCACTTGTTATATTAGATTTATGCTCTAAAGTTTTTTCTAAAATTGTTTGTTTTCATTATTATTTTTTACCAGATCTTAAGATTGATCAAAAAAAGTATGAATTTGCAAAACGACGTTACAATGTGGAAGTTTTATCGTATCAATCTCCAGATGCCTTAAATTTTATAAAAAAAGGGGTATTTTGTTTCCCAAGAGAAAACAAAATAAAAATTAGGCAATTAAAACTTAAAGATATTTATGAAAAAGCTCGCAAAGATAGCGGGCTGAACTGGGTGGTAATAGGCTGGAGGCAAACCGACTCTTTGCAAAGGCTTTTAACTTTGAGAAATTATGTAGACGAGTCAATTTGTGAAGCTTCTTGTAAAATTTATCCGTTAAGTCGATGGAAAAAGAAAGAAACAATAAATTATATGAAAATTAATAAAATCCCATTACCCTCGTTAATATCAAAACGGGCACAATCTGCAGGGATTAGTTTAGATGTTGAAACATTGCTCTACTTGAAAAAATTTTATTTGTCTGACTATAATAGAATCATTGAAGTGTTTCCATTAGCAGAATTACAGATTAGGAGAGCTGAGTATTATGGCATCAAAGAAACGTTCTAGTGTTACAGAGACTGAACCGACTAAATATCAAAAATTTAATGTTATTAGAATACACCGTTCGCAAATTGGTTTGGCCAATTATAATCCAAGGAAATTATCAGAAGAATCAAAGGCAAAATTAAAAAAGAATATAAAGACAAGGGGGCTCCAGGAAACTTTAGTTTGGAATGAGAATACGGGAAACTTGGTTTCTGGGCATCAAAGAATTGGAATTTTAGATGAGCTCAATAAAGGGCAGGACTATTATTTAGACGTTGCTAAGGTTTTTTTAAGTGATAAAGAAGAAAAAGAGCAAAATGTATTTTTTAACAATGTTTTTGCAATGGGAGACTGGGATTTGCCTTTATTGTCGAATTTAATAGAAGATTCTAGTTTAAATTTTTCTGAAATGGGATTTTCGCAAGATGATCTGAATGTTTTAGACATTGAAACAGGTATCGCTTTTGATAACCTATTAGTTGCGAACGAATCAGAAGAGGCAAACAAAGTAATCGAAAGAACCCACAATGATTATTTGGGAAAAGTACAAGAGCATGTAAACACTGACGGGGAAGTTACTGCAGAAGATAAGAAGGATTATATCCAGCAAAGAAAACAAGATGTTATGGAGCGTTCTTCTAAACAAAATTCTGCTGATTTATATGTAACGGTTTTTTTCAAGGATCAGGATGAAAAAGATAATTTTATGACTAGATTTGAATTTACCAATAAATTTATTTCTGGAACCGAGCTAGTAGAAGCTATAACTTATACATTAGAGGCAGAAATGGAGCAATAATGGACAAAGGGAAAGAAAAAAAGATTCCTTATTCCTCTCTTGGCGAGGAAGAGCAAGAGTATGTTCGTAGTTACATTTTTATGCGTTATTTGGCAGGAGATAGCATTAATGCTATCTTGCTAAACTTAAGAGATGAAAAAAGGATAGGAATTCGAGAAACAGTAATCAGTCAATTGATTAAAGAAAATGGGTGGGACAAAAAACGTTCTGCAGCTCAAGTAAGAGGGATCATTAAGGAGTTATCGGAAGGAGTAGAAGTTAATCTAGAGCCAGCAGAAAAAGAAAATTTGCCTACCGTTGAGGATATTAATGATGAGCTTTTAAGAAATCATGCAATACAGCAAAGAAAATTTTATAAAGAAGCTTTGCAAATGCGACAAATTGCTTCTGAAATTTATAAAGAATTAGCTTTTGAATGGGAAGAAATTTACGATACTTCCACTGGAAAGCTTTTAATTGCTGAGAAAAAAATAAAAACTACAGTGAATGGACAGCCATTATTAAGGCAATCAATGCCAAAAGGAGCTTATTTAAGGTTACAATTAGCAAACTCTTTGTACGAAAACGGAACCAGCGAGCTGTCTCGTCTTGAGGCGGAATTACAACTGGCATTATTAGATAAATTGAATCCAGAAAATTTACAAAAAATGACAAACGAAGAATTAGATCAACACGTTGAACGAGTAAAAGAGTTACTTCCACCAACATGTTTAAGCTAAAGGGGAAAAAGAAAAGCTTAAAAGCAAAAGCAAGTTTAATTGAAGCATATAATAATTTGCTTTACGAAAAAACTTTAAGAGAACAAATTTTAAAAAAATTTGAAATTGAAAAACAGGAACAGGAACAAGCAAAACTAAGGTTAGAGGTTTATAGAAAAAATCCTTTAATATGGTTAGAAGAACGTTTTAAGGAAAATGCTTCTGATTTTAAGTGGTCTTTGTTAAAAGGCTATCAAGAGCACTGCTGGGACGGAGACAAAGATCCTCTTTCGGAAGCGTGGCAAGCCTTGGCTAATGGCCAATGGGCAGCTGTTTTATCTTGTACTGGGTCGGGAAAGACTTATTTGCTTCCTAGAATTATTTGCTGGTTTCTTGATTGCTGGGAAGATTCTTTAGTTGTAACAACAGCTCCAAAAGAAGATCAATTGAAGTTGTTATTGTGGGCCGAAATGTCTAAATGTTTTAACAAGTTTCAAAAAATTAGACCTAATGCTGAGCTGGGCTCTTTATCATTAAGGCTGGGAAGCAAAACAGAGCGTAAATCATGGATGGCAATAGGTTTTACGGCGGGGGTGGCAGCTAGCGAGCAATCAACTGTTAAGGCACAAGGTTTTCACAGGAAAGATATGCTTATAATTTTTGAAGAAACACCAGGAATGCCAGAACCTACTATGAAAGCCTTTGAAAACACATCGATTGGTGAACACAATTTAATTTTTGCAGTAGGAAATCCAGATCACCAGAATGATCCCTTGTACAAATTTGCTCAAAAAAAATCAGTAAAATCTTTTAGGATTTCAGCCTATGATCATCCGAATGCTGTTTTAAAAGAAAATTTAATTCCAGGGGCTGTAACCTTAAAATCAATAGAGCAACGTAAGCAAGATTATGGTGAAGATAGTCCTTTTTTTCAATCACGGGTTAGGGGGATTGCACCAGCCCAATCAGTGGATAGCTTAATTCGCTTAGAATGGGTGCAAAGAGCTTTTAAATCTGAAACTCAAAAGGATGGAACTTCAAACGCTTGTGGTATAGATGTTGCAAACAGCCCTTTGGGAGATTATGCATGCATTGCATGGGGTGAAGAGAATCGTTTAATTAAAATTGACCGATTCAAATCAAACGATGCATCTTTAATTGCTGATAAGGTTCAAACTGAAATGAAGATTTATAAAGTTCCAGAAAGTTCAATAGGGCTAGACGTTGTGGGAGTAGGAGTTAGTACCTTAAATAGGTTTCATGCTTTAAATATGCAATCTATTACCCCCTTGCAAGGGGGGCAGTGGGACGAGGCCGTCCCTTGCATTGACGGAAGGCCTATTTATAGATTTTCTTCTTTAAGGTGTCAAATGTATTGGGAACTAAGAGAGGATTTAAGAATGAACTTAATTTGTTTTGATTTAACTGCTGATGAAATGGAGTTAGTGAAAAATGAATTAATAGTTCCAAAGTGGTCAACCAGAAGTGGAACAATTTACTTAGAACCTAAGGAAGAAATTAAAAAAAGGTTAGGGCATTCTTGTGATGTTAGCGATGCTGTGGCAATGTGGAATTTTGTAAGAAAAAGACATAGAAGTATTGATTTTCATAGTCTTGAGCATTTAGATTATAATTTTGGTTTTAGTTTATAATACGTTATATGTCTGAAGGCAAAAATCCATTTACAAATTTTTTTCAAAGTTTTTTTAGGCAACCAGCTCCTATTTTTGATCCAGGGAATCAGCCAGGAAAAACTTATGATACGACTCTTTTTGATGGGTATATTGCTGATGGAAGATATGATCCCTTTTTGTATGATGACAAACTAAGACAATTATATCGTCCTGAAGGGACGGGGCTGGCAATTACTGATATTCTTTTAAGGCAAATTGATGATTTAATTGTTAATGACCCACTGATTGGAATGTGTTATGAGAAGCTTGTAACTCTTTCAGATACAGACTTTAAAATTAAATTAGAGTTAAGCAGTCAAGCCAAAGAAGAAGAAATTTTAAAAGTACTTAGTGAACAATTGCCTAAATATTTTCCTTGCTGTTCAACCTTAAGAGATATTAGTTATTTAATCATTTCAAAAATAATTGCACATGGATTGTTTGCTTGTCAGGTTATTCCTAATGATAATTTGGTTGGAGTAAAAGAAATTACCGTTCCTACCGCTGATACCATTAAATGGATGCGTTCTAATGATAAGTGGATATTAATTCAACACTTTAAAGGCCAAATTATTCCTATTAATACGGACAATTTTATTTATCAACCTTTGTTTTTTATTCAAAACAATTATGGAATATGGGTTATTCCATTATTTAAGGCAGCTTTAAAACCTGCTTATGCTTACAGGATTTTTTGTGAAAGCTTGGTTCAAATTGCAAGAAGAACAGGAGTTCAAAAAGTTCTAAATGCAACTTTTGTTTCACCAGATAGTGTTAAGCAGGCTAGCCCTTCTACAGAAGAGGGGAAACGTCTTTTAAGAGAGTTTCAATATAAAATGTCTCAATTTGCTAATACAATCAGAGAAACACTGCCCAATTCAATTGTTGCTCATCCTGATGATATTATTTTAGACGATTTGGCTACAATTGAGCCTTCTGAAACATTAACCACTTTTCATGATTTACTTGCTAATCAAGTTATTATGGGCGCAAAGCTTTATCCTTCTTTAATAGGAATAATAGGAAGGGAGAATCAAACAACTTTAAGCAATAATCAAAAAATGGCATTAAAAAGCCTAATAACAACGATACAGGTTAAAGCTGATATTGCTTTGAAAGAAATGATTCAACAATACCTAATTTTGAATAATGTTGTTTTTAAATCAATTGAGATAGAAAGAATACCACCACAATTAGAAACAAATTTAGAAGATGCTCAGGCAAAAGAAGTTGAGCTGAGAAATAAAGGATCTGAAATGGATCTTGAAAACAGAGAGAAGGGAGGTAAAACGATAGATTCTGAGGGCGATGTACAGAAAAAGGCAGCATTGCAAGGGGTGCAAAAAAAAGAAGAACAAGAATAAAAGTTAGTTTTAATCAAAGCATTGTTGTGCAATAATTAGCATTGTGTTTTTATTCTTGACTAGGAGTTTTAATATGGCATGTGGTTCAAAGAAAAAGGGCGGCGGTAAAAAAAAATAGTTACCTACCTCTAATTTAAAAAATATTTGGTATCTTGAAAGAATGATTACTTTTGAGATACCAAAAAATGTTAACTTTTGAAGATATTATTAATTCTATTTATAGCCACGAATGGTTAGCAGCAGAGGACTGTGAAGGTTGGCTATATCAGAATAATGCTTTTTTGAAAATGCTTTTTGAAAATGAGAAAGAAGAAATGCTTTCTTATGATCAAAAAGATCCGTCAATGGCTATATTGAATTTTAATGGGATTGTAGGACTAAACATAACTAATGAAGCTGTTGAAGAGTCTCTAGATAAAATTGAATCCAACCCAGGGGTAAAAAGAATTATGATGAAAGTCAACTCTCCTGGTGGAGGGGCTTACGAATCTCAAGCAATTGATGAGACTTTGAAAAATTTTAAAGAAAAAAATAAAATTCCCATGACTGCATATGTAGGAAGTACGGCCGCATCTGCTGGCTATATGTTGGCGGCTAGGGCTGACAATATAATTGCCTCAAAAGCTGCTAGCAAGATTGGGAGTATCGGAACAATTGCGAAGGTTATGGACTATAGCAAGCAAAGGGAAAAAGATGGTATAAAAATGCTTGTTTTTAAGTCAGGGAAATACAAAGATTTTCCTTCTGAAGGTTCTGCTTTAACAGAAGAGGACAAAGAGAAAATTCAAAGCAAAGTTAACAAAGCTGCTGAAGATTTTTTTTCAAGGGTGGCAAGCTGTAGGGGAAAATATTCTTCTACAATTAGAGCAATGGAGGGAGAAACTTTTACTGCTGATGAGGCCTTAAAAAGGGGATTAATTGATCAAATTGGGAATGCAAAAAGTGCAGAAAAAATGTTAAAAAACATGAAGTGTCCATACATGAATTTAGAAAATTCTGAATACAATTTACAAGGAATTGAAAATGAATCTGTTATATTGAAAAACAGTCAGACCCTTAATACAGATAAAAATGTTATGGAAAATGAATTAAAGCACGATACAAACAGGGAACAAGCTGCTTTGATTAATTCTTTGCAATCACAAGTAGAAATAGTGAAAAAAGATTTAATCGAAGAGTTTCAAGTTTTGTATCAAAAAGCTTCGGGGAATTCGTGCCCAGCAAGCAAAATAAACATGTTGCAAAATGCAACAATTGATGGAATTAAAGCAGAAATAGAATATTTAAAACCTTTAATTGAAAATCGTTATCAAGTTAAAGAGGTTAAAGATAGTACCCTTGGTTCTGGAGAAGTAGCTAAAGATATTCCTTTGGTTTCAAATAGTATTCAAGAAAACAAAGAGAATAGTTTACGCTTTTTCAGCTATGCTGTAAATTCTTCTGCAAAATTAAAACCAGATTTCAATTTAAATATTGCAAGAGAAGAACTTTTAATGGAATTAGGTAAAGGAGGAATGATAGATGTCAATTGATATATTAAGTAGTTGTGCATGTGCTTATTTAGCATTAAACAACATTCGAATAAAAGGTGAAAATCCACAGTTTGTAAATGGTACTCTTCAGCAAGGAAGTGGTGTAACTATTCAAATTGGAGATTTTGTTAAATATGATACCACTACCAATGATTGGGAAAGGGTTCTTACTACAGATTCTTTAACCTTTGGGACCGATCGAGTTGCAGTTGTTGCAAGGCTAAAAGAGGTTTCAACTGGTGAAGAAAAAGGATCGGTTACTCTAACAAGCGGGCAATTTAAAAACGCCTTGTTATGGATGAATGGTGGAAACATTAATATTCGTTGTGCTGATTGTTACTTATATGATGGAAGTGGAGTTAGAACTGTATTTAACCCTGAAACTCATACAAGTTTAGCAGGATTGTTACAAATACATCCGTTTAACGATATTGACGGTGGACAAACTTATTACTTTGCGTTTAATTAAGGAGGTTAAAATAAAATAATGTCATTAGGTTTACCAACAATAGAAGTATTAAGGACGATATATAGACCGTCATATGAAAATGCTTCTATGAAATTTACCCCTTTTGATTTAGGGGCAATTAGGGTTACAGCAGAACAAAGTAACACGCTGTTAACTTTTAGAAGACAAAATAATCCAGGGGGTTTCCTTGAGCCAAGAGGAGAGGGTGAGAATATTACTGTGAAAACAGGTGGACTTTCTTATACAGACGAAAAGGTAAAAACCTATGGATTTGCTGATGCTCGTCGTATATCAGTAGGACAGTTGGGGCTGAGAAATCCAGAAAGTTTAAATCCATCAGATAGGGATACTATTGCTAGAGTTGCAACAACTCAAATGGATGAGCTAATGGCTGAGGCTGCAAATACTCTTAGGATTTGGGGCTCATTGGCCTTTTTGCCTAGCATTACCTATACAAGTGGTGATACAACCCTAACTTTAACAAATCAAAAAGTAGATTCTACCTCTTTAGATGTTGATACTACTGCACCATGGAGCAATACTTCTACTGATATAGTTACACAGATACTAGGGTGGAAAAGGGATTTCTTTGGAACCGAGAAACCAGCAAATGGAATGACCATAATGGTTTCTACAAGACAAAGATACAATCTCATGAAAAATACCTCTGTTATTGATTATGTAACATATAACCAGTTTAATCCAACAAATAGACCTTCTCAGGTTAGTTTTGCTCAAATTGCAGACGCATTTTTATCTTTAGAAGACATTTCTATTGTTGAGTGGAATGATGCTTATTATGCAAACAATAACGAAAGTGATCCATACAATACAACTGCTTTTTTAGACGCAAATCATGTGGTCTTGGTTCCTAATGTTTATTACAATAGAGTCTCTGGTTCTCTAGTTTACCAACAAATAGGATCAAGGAATAGGACAGCACCTTTTATTGAGCTTATTACAGCACCAAGTGCAGATTTTGAATACAAGGTGGAAAGACGTGATTTTCCAACTAATGTAATGGGTACAATTCCAGGAGCTTATGTATTTTCTGGATTTGTAAGAGCCATTGATCCTGGCAAGCCTGATACATATGAAACTCATGTTGCTTTAGATGTTGGGCTTTTTATAGAGAGATCGTTAAAAATAAAACATGTAAAGGTTACTTCATAATCTATCTGTTAAAATAAATCCTGCTAGAATTTCTAACAGGATTTATTTTTATGAACGAAGAAAATACAGTTACTACAAAGAAAAACAAAAACAAAGTAACTTCTACTGAGCAAAAAGCAGTAGAGGTTGTTTCTGATAAACAAGAACAAGTTTTTGGCATAGAAAAGAGTGATTCTTATATACAAAAAATTGAAACATTTAATTTCAAAACAGGTAAAGTTGAAAAAAACTTAAAAATTAGTATATAAAAATGGTTTGTGCTAATGTTGCAAGTTGGGTTTTGCCTTTTCAAAAAAGTGATTTTTTTGTAACTTTAAGTGATGCTCAATTTTCGATGGAAATTGAAAAGGCGCAAAACCGAGCAATTTATATAATGTTAACTTCTGCAACAAAGGAGACTAATCCAGGCTGGGGAATTTCTCAAACTGAATGGGACTTAGATGAGTCAGGACAGATTGAAGAATCTTTTATTTTATTGACAAGTGCAGAATTTATTAAAAAATTTTTAGGGATTGTTAAACAGGCTAATTTATTAAGAAATTATACTTCACCAACTGGAGAAAGTAGCTCTTTGCAAGTTGATCAATATGAAAAATGGCTAGAATTAAGCTGTTTTTTAAGGGATAAAGCTTGGAATGTTGCTTACCCGTATATTTCAGAAGACGCGAAAAAGCTTGGCTTTGATGGAATGGTGGTTGCGCTTAATTACAATTTTCAAACTTTGGAAAAAGAATATCACCAAGAAATTTATCCAACTTACAACCCATTGCCTTACATTAATCGTGATGTTTGGGAAGGGGGTTACTGGTGAGGTTATTTATACCAGATCAGCTTACTTATGCATTAAATAATAAATGTACGTGGAGACTTGATACAAAAGACAGAGAAATTGATTCTCAGAATGACATTGCTCTAGACTGGGAAGATTCAGGAACTTGTATTGAAACAACTGATCCAGTTTTAGTACCTACTCAAGATATGATAATGTTAAATGCTTCAGTAGGATTAGCAGCTTCTAAAGTTGTTTTTAAAGTATGGGTGAAAGAAATTAATTTAGACGTTGAAATGCTTAATACCTCTCTTGTAAATATTGAACGAACTCAGCCTAGTGGAGAATGCTTAGAACTGCTAGAAGGCCGTTATGTTTTGATTTCAAATACTGTTGATTATGGACAAAATAGAGAGGGTTGGCTATTTTTGACTAAAACGGTTTAATCAAGTACAATGTTTAATGTTAATAGTTGTTAAATATTAATGTTATTAAACAAAGATACAAAAATTCTAGTAACTGGTTCTCATGGATTAGTAGGATCAGCAGTTGTAAGACAGCTAGAAGAACAAGGTTATAAGGATATAGTTGGAATTTCAGGGAAAAAGCAGCTCGATCTAAGAAATCGAGAAATTGTTTTTGAAAAAATTTTTGATACTGGACCTAAAGTAGTTATTAATTGTGCGGCAAAAGTAGGGGGAATTCTGGCAAATAAAAATTTTCCAGCTGATTTTTTGTTTGATAATATTTATAGTGCTTTTAACTTAATTGATGCTTGTGCAGAATGCTCATCAGTTGAATATTTTATACAATTAGGATCAAGTTGTATCTATCCTAAAAATATTTTAAGTCCAATTAGAGAAACAGATATTTTAACAGGAGAGTTGGAAGAGACTAATTATGCTTATGCTACTGCAAAGCTAGCTACTTACCAGTATTTAAAGGCTCTTTATGAACAAAACGGATTTAAATCTTTAACCTTAATGCCTTGCAATTTATATGGAAGTATAAACGAAAATTTTAACTTAGAGGCTTGTCATTTGGTGCCAGCGGCTATAAGAAAAATAGTTGAAGCTAAAAAAAGAGGACAAACTGCCCACTTTTGGGGTGATGGACTTGTTAGGCGTGAGTTTATGCATGTTGATGATTGCGCAAAAGCAATTGTTTTCTTTCTGGAAAACAATCACAGATGTCAAGACTTTGACATAGTAAATGTGGGTACAGGGGAAGATATTAAAGTAAAAGAACTCGTTGAAAAAATTGCAACAATTTTAAACTTTGAAAAAGAGAATTGTATTTTTGAAGGAACTTCTGTAATGAATGGAGTTTTAAGAAAAGTTATGAATGTTTCTAAAATGCAAAGTTGTGGATTTTTCCCGTCTATTAGCCTAGAAAATGGATTAGAATTAGTAATTAAAGACGCTTGGGAGAGATTTGAATGATTCCACAAAAAATAGTTTATGAGATTTTGTCAAGAGATGATACAGATACTGCTGAAGCGGTTGCGTTGGCAGCGGTACAAACATATCATCCAACTATTACAACACTTGCAGGGCTTGACTATAAATACAAATCACTAAAAACCTTGTTAGAGGACACTCATTCTGACTGGTATGATTACAAAATTTTTTATGAAAAATATTCTGAAGATTTTGAAAATGTTTTTTCAAAAGAAAGTTCTTTGCCTAAAATAGCAATTGGAAATAGTTCTTCTTATTCTGTTCAAACAAATGGTAAAAACCATTTTTCTGGACAGTTACAAATAGAAACAAGAACAGCCCATGAAAGCTCTAGTGGTCTTTGTTTGCAAATCGCACTCAGAATAAGAGAGTTTTTAACAACTCGGCTTCCGAGCAAAGGCACTAGTTACTATAGGCTCCCGCCCTTTTGTGAAGTATTTGAAGATTTTACGGTTTCATTTTTCAAATTAAATTTTGTAAAATTTGAAAATTTTTTAGCTAATCAAATAGTTCAGACTTATAATGTTGATTTTGCAATTATTTAATGAAAAAACAAATTTCAATTGCGCTGACAGACCGAGACAATGTTCATCAAGAAAGATTGCTTATATTAGGGTATATGAAAGATTTGTTAAATGCAAACAGCTTAAATAACATGGAAAATGATGATGAGGAGATTTCCTCTTTGCAAATTGGCAAAAGAACAATCCTTGTACACCTTGTTGACTGGCTTTCTAAAAGAGCTGGTTTAATTTCAATTCAAAGTAAAATTAGTCGAAATTCAGGAAATTAATGAGTATATTTGATTTATCTACATATATTTTAGGAGTCCCACAGTACAGGTTTGATTTAAACAAATATTTATATAGTTGTATATTGGGATGTGGAATAAAACCAGAAAGACAAATTTTAGGGTCTTCTAGCGATGTTAGAGTAGCAAGAAATGTAATTTTGTCTGAATTCATGTGGAATCCTCATATTATGGGGAAATCAAATGTTTTGCTTTTTTGCGATCAAGACACAGTCCCAGAACCGTCTGATTTTGAAGCTTTAGTAGCAACTTGTAGTGAATCGGTGCCAATAATTGGTTCAAATATGGTTTATAGACACGATGCAAAAGCTGTAAATTGGTTTTTAAAGGATGATCCAACTGGTGCAAAGAGAGCAATAATCCTTAAAGACTCTTCTTTTGTAAATAAAACTATTCAAGTTGATTATATAGGTTTTGGGCTTGTAGCAATTCATAGAAAAGCTATAGAAAAAATGATTAATCATTATGGAACAACCTTATTAGGTGGAAATAAAAAAATCCCCTTTTTGTTTTCAGAAATGCGCGAAAGGCTTTTAAATAATTGTGGAATTCCAGACGAGATGGCAGTTGAATCTTTCCGAACCAAGTTTGTTAATTCTGGAGAAATGTCTGATGAATCTTTTGAGAAGGTTAAAAATGCAATTTTGTTTCATTGGAAACATGGTTTCCCAGATCGAATATTGCCAGAAACGTTTAGTTTTTGTGAAAGAGCGAGAGCAATAGGGATTCCTATTCACGTAAATTTGGGAGTTAGGCCAGGACATTTAACAGAACAGGTTCTATGTGCAGAATATCCTAGCGCGATACCTATAGAACAAGATTTCCCCCCTTTGTTTTATGAAAATGACATGATCTATTCTTCAAAAATTTATTTTTAAATACTTGTTGTGTTAAAATATAAAACATGAACTTATTAGAAAAAACACATTTAATTTGTTTTGCAACACCGTCTCACTTCCAAAGACAGGCTAATTTAGTTGAAAGTGCAAAAAGATTTGGAATAAAGAATATTTATGCTTATACTAATCTTGATTTAGGCGAAGAGTGGCACAGATTGCACAAAGAGCATCTGAAGCACCCAGAAAACATTGCAGGTGCTTATTCTAGGATTTATGGATATGGATCCTGGAAGGCTCATATAATCTTGGAGACCATAAAGAAAAATCAGATTCCAGAAAACGATATTATTTTTTACTGTGATTCAGACACAGAAATAATTAGTTCAATCGAGCCATTGTTAGAGATAGTAGAAAAAGAAAAATTTCTCTGTTTTTCTGTTAACGGTTGTACAGAAGTTGAATGGTCAAAAGCAGACACAGAAAAAGCTATACTAGGCTTTAATCCAGAAACAGAAATAATACATTTCAGGAATAACGAAGAAAGAAAATTTTCATTTAAAAATTCAGAATTAAATCGAATATTGTTATCTGATCAGTACTGGACTGCATATTTTTTCTTTAAAAACAATAGAGAAAATTGGGAAATAATTACAGAATGGGATGTTTTTATGTCTGATTATTATCTTGTTTCGGACACTCCCTCTCGCTTAAGGAATCTTCCTGTATTCAAAGAACACAGACATGATCAGACTATATTGAGTTTGTTGTTAAAGAAAAAAGGAATAGAACCTTACCGAGACCCTGGTGATTTTGGGATAAATCACTGTATGGAGAACTCGACTTATTCGCAAATATTTACGTTTAGAAATGATTTGAGGTAAAGAATGAATTTATTAACATTTTTAAAATCTTTTTTTTGCAAAAAGAAAAGTTCTGAACAGCAAGAAAAGGGACTTTCAATAATGGAGAGAATATTTATTGATGTTTTGGAGAAATATGGTTATTGCAAGATCCAACTTAAGTTAGCAGATCAACACTATGCCCTTTTTACGGGCATTTCAAACAGTAACGGAAAAAAAGTTTCGGGAAATATAGCATTTGTAGTAAACTCGAAAGAACTGGAGATAGAAAATGATTAAATTATCGCTTTTATATACATCAGCCAGAGAAAATAAAATTTTTTCGGTAATTGAAGACTGGCTAAACAAACGAAAAGAAGTAACGATCCCCGTTGAAATTATTGTTACTACAGATAAAAAAATAGATTTTACACACAAAGAATTTTTTTGTTTTTATTCTAATGTAAAAGCAGAATTTTACACAAATAAAGACCGCCCCTGTTGTGTTGATGGCTGGAATTTGGCCGCTCAAAAGGCAACTGGAGATATTTTTATACAGGTTCAGGATGACTTATCCCCTTGTTTTGGGTGGGATGTAGCCATAGCAAGAGCTTTAGACGTTAACAAAGAACAAGTTTTGGCAATAAACGATCCTCTTGTCTTAAAGCTTAATCCCGCCCTAAAAGATTCAACTGATTTTATGTGCCACGCAATTTGTACAAAGAAATACTATAACCAGTTTGGATATCTGTTTCACCCCTCTTATGAGTCTGTTTATTGCGACAATGAATATTCTGAAGTTGCAAAAAACAAGGGAGTAGTTATTAAACAACCTGACATTGTTTTTGATCATGATCATGAAAAATACAAAAGGGGGAATGTTGATCGAGTTGCTCTTATTCATGAATCGGAAGAAAGATATAGAACAGGAAAGATAATTTTTGACTATAGGAAAACAAATAATTTTAATTGGTGGGTATATCCACCAAGAACAAAGCATTTTTATTCAAATTTAGATCCTTTGCCAAGAACTGCAGAAAGTTTTTTACAAAGACATCAGAAAAGCTATGAATGGAGAGAAAGAAACCTAAGAGATTATAAAGAGAATATATTGGAAAAAGTTACTTTTTTAATCCCAACCCTTGAAAAAAGACAACCATTTTTAGATGTTTTGGTTTCTGAACTGCAAAGACAAGGATTGTATTACATTCTTGACTATGAAGAGGGGATTACAATAGGTGCTAAGCGAAATAAAATGTTAGAGTCCTGTAATTCTTCTTTTTGTTCATTTTTAGATGATGATGATTGGATTCCTGCTGATTTAAGAGAGGTAGTAGAAGATAAAATAAATGCAAATCCAGATTTAGATGTAATTGTTTCTGATCAAATGTGCTTTATAAATCAAGGAGAGTCTCGATTGGCTGTTTGTGATAAAGACTTTGATTGGATAGATAATGAATCACCAGTTATAAAACGTTCTTTGCTGCATAAGCATATATGGAAAACTGATTTAGCAAAAAGTGTAAAATTTCCTGACAAGCAACGAGGGGAAGATTATGATTGGAGTATGGAGGTTTCAAAGCTTGTTAAAAATCAAGTTAGATGGCACGGAATAGGCTATTTTTATGAATTTTTGTCAAACAATACTGAAACTCAAAAATAAAACATGTACACACAAGAACAAGAAGAAAAAATAATTTTAGATTATATAGCGCTAAATGAAGGAATGGAAAAAACCATATTGGACATTGGGGCTTTTGACGGAACAACTTTTAGCAATTCAAGGCGCCTAATAGAGCTAGGATGGAGCGCCGCCCTGGTGGAGCCTCTTCCAGAGCCTTTCGTTAAGCTTCAAGAACTTTATCGTGAAAACAAAAATGTTCATTTGCTGAACACGGCGGTTACTTCAAGAGGGGGGATTATGCCCTTTTTCTATGAATCGGTTGGATTTCATGATGATCATAAAATGTTAGGAACCACAATAGAGCATTTTTTTGGACATTCGGAAAAGTGGAAATCGGCTCAAATTCAATGGGGCGCTTTTTATTTATCAACAATTACAGCGAAGGAACTATTTACCTTTTTAAAAAGGGACAAACATTTTTTGCCCTCAATTGTTTCAATTGATATTGAGGGGGGGAACTGGAATTTATTAATGAGTGTATTGTGTGAACATAGTCCAGAAATGATAATTCTTGAACATGATGACATTCTTTCTGCTCCTGTTGGATATAATTCAATTTGGAGAGGTTCGATAAACGAAATCTTTGTAAAAGAGAAAATTTAAAAATCACTGTTTTAAATCAAGTTTATTTATGCTATTAATTTTTTTAGTTACCCGTATTTAGGAATAAAAAAAACATATGGCTGGATTTTTACCAAAAGGCGATTACATTCGCTTTGGAACACTTGAGTTGGGGGTTTACTTGCCTGATATATCAGGAGCTACAATTAGTACGCCTACAATTAACTCAGTAACATCTTATACTTATACGCTAAACGAGGTTTTAGTTTCAAATAGAAAAAGATTTAACGTAGGATATACTTCACCTGGTTCACAAAGAACAATCAAAGCAGTTTATGCCTCGCTTGATAAAAATGGCATCTTAACTTTTACTAATGCAAGCGCTGGAACAACTCACACACCAGCAGCAGCCGATAATATAGCATTGGTACATTTAACAGTGCCAGCAAAATGTTTATATATTTTGCTTTTTGTTGATGATCAATTAGCTAGAATTGTTCAGTCTGACCCTCGCTGCAGACGAAGCGGGCTAGCAACTGTTCAAGTTGTTAAAATTTATTATGAACCAGCTGGGCAATCTTTAGCTGTAGGGGATTTATCTTCTCTTCAAACTGGTTATTCACCATTAGAAGTAAGAAGGTTTGCATTACCTAATACTACTGGAGAATTGAACCATGAAATACAGCTGACTAAAATAGAGGTTCCAATTAATGATTTGCCAACTGAGTATATAACAACTAGAAGTTCACAAAGAATTACAGGAACTTTGGTTGGCCCTCAAAGCTATGTACAAGCTTTATTTACTCAAGGTACAGCAAGTTTTATTTGTGGATGTGGAACAAATGAAACACAGCTAGGTTACCGTGGAGGTACTTGTTCTGAAAATAGAATTTATGAACTTACTTTTCCAGGTGATGAGTGTGGCAAGCAATTTGATGCTCTTATTTACGGAAAAGCGGTTCATGGTGAGGATGCTCAATCGGTTGCTTACTCTTCTGAAGCAGTAAGTAATTTACCGTTTACAATTGTTGAGGCTTCTTCCAGCATGTTTAAAGGAGAGCACTCTTTAACACTACTACCCGTATAATCAGTTTTTTAGGAAAATCTTTTAACCTCTAGCTATAATTTATAGCTAGAGGTTTTTGCATGTATTCACCAGAAGAAATTTTTGAAAGATGTCCTGAATCAATTAGAATAAATGGAAAGATTTATACCACGTATGAATGGACTGTTTTAGAATATTCTGAAAAAAGTCCATATTTGTTAACTTTGCTAGATTTTTTAAGGCTTTATGAATTAGAAGAGATGAAGGAAAAGGAGAACATTGAAAAGTTAAGGGATATATGTAACACAATCATTTTAGTAAAACCATCAATTGTTATTAAAATTTTAAAAAATCTTTCAGGAATTGAAGAACTTGAGGAAAAGCTTGTAAAAAAAGAGCATGTTGAGCTGTTTTTCAATCTTTGTAAGCAAAACGATATTATACAAAGCTTAATAAGACTTAAGGTTAATAAAGACAGTCCTGATTCAACAAAAAAATATTCAATTGATATTTATGATGATTTGTTAGAAATAATTCGCTTAAATTTAATTGGAAAAGATTTGACCCTATTAAACTGGAAAGAGATTTTAACCTATCGACAGCTTAACTGGTTACGAAACAAGTTAGAAAACCATCATAGAAGAAATATGTTTAATTTTTATTTGCCTATGATTGTTGGATTAGGAGAAGCATTTGCTTCAAAAGATAAAAAAAGAAAAAGCTTTTATGATGAAATTTTTAAAGCAAATGATGAACAAATTACAACATTTGAAGCAGAAAGGCGTCAATGGTTTAAAGAAAAATGGAATGATATTGCTTTTTGTATTGAAAGAATTGAAGCATGCGGAATAAGTCCAGAGAAATTTTTTAGCACCGATGATGTAAAATATTTAAATATTAAAAAACCAATAAGTTTAATTCCAGAATAATTATGCCAACTTTTACATTTGAAGGAATTGATGGAAAAACATACAGCTTTCCACTTTCATTACCTTCTAAAGAGCTTTTAGCAGAGGATATTTTAGCTGAACAGATTGAAAGGTTTCATCAGCTTTCTGATTTAATCCGAGAAGCAAAGAAGTATCACGGTGATAATTTAACAGAAGAGTTAAAAGTAAAGGCAGGAGAAAAAATATTAAAAGCACATTCTGTCTTAATTGATTTTTTAATTACCGATTTTCATAAGGCTTATCCATCAATATTTCAAGATGATTTTGATCCAATTGTAGGCTTTTCAAATGAGGGAAAGTTGAAATTTTTACGTTTAGTTAACAAAAAAACAATAGAATTATTTAATAAGTTTTCACACGATTTAGAAGAAACTCAAAGTAATGCTATTTCACAAAGCTTTGTTCGGGAACTGGGTGCAAAAAATTCTAGAGCAAGTAACAGTAAACCGATTGTCACAAATAAAACCAGAAATAATACAAATATTTCAGAACAGAGCACCAGTTGATACAGGATTATTGAAATCATCAATTGTTGGGGAAATAAAAAAAGAACGTTCAGGTGAACATGTTCTGCTTATCAAGGTTAAGAAAAAAAGTTATTCTAGTGGTTCAACTAATACGAGAGATGTTGCATTAAAATTAGAGATAGGATTGTCTCCATATGGAAAATTGTATTTGAGGTCAAAAAGCCAGCCATCAAATCCAGCAAAGACACCAACAAAAGAATGGTTTAAACAAGCCATTGCAGATACAAAAAAATATTTAAGAGAAAGTAAATAAAATGGTTCAAGAATCTATAGACTTCGGAGTAAAGATTGACATAAGGCAAGCTTTAACCTCTGTTAATAGATTGGGAAATGTTTTAGATGGGGTCAAAAGAAGATTAACAGGGTTTGGGTCTAGAATACCTAATTTAAAAATTGATCCCAAGGCTTTTCAAATGGCTGTACCAGCATTAAACGAAATGTCTGATGCTCTATCGCTAATTTCTCCAGAATTTGCAATTCTTTCAAGACGAGCAGAAATTTTTATTAATAAAGGAAAGCAATTAGGTGATGTTTTTAAAACAGTAGGTTTTAATGCGACTAAAAGCGCAGCGGCAATAGGACTGGTCACAGCAGCTCTTGCGGGCGTTGCGGCCAGTGTAGCTTTGACGCAAAAAACATTAAGCTCAGGACAGCAGTTTGAAGATATGGAATACCAAATGACTGCTCTTATCAATTCAAGTACAAAATTTAGTGACAGTATTGAAGAGAATCTTAACCAATCTTTGTTGCAAGCTAAAACCTTAATTAGACAATTTATAAAAGATGCTCCTAAATTAGCTGGTACTACAATGGCCGAGCTTACCAGAACAGCTTCAATGGCATTAGGACAAATAACGGGATTAGGGATTGCTGATCCTGTAGAACAAGCTAAGCTAATTGAATCCATGACCGTAGCCGTTAAAACAATTACTAAAGGGGCTGCTAATGCAGAAATGCAATTAGGTTCAGAAATTAGAGGTTTGATTGGATTAGATTTTAGAAAAACAAATCTTTTGATTAATCAGCTAGCTCAAAAGATGGGCGGAGAAGCTCAGTTTAAACAAATGTATGAAACTGCTAAAAAAGCGGGAAAAGCTGGTGAATTTTTATTAGAACAGCTAGATCCTTATGTAAGAGCAGCTAATTTTGCCTCTGGAAGCTTGTCAAACGCTTTTGAAGTTTTAGATGATGTTAGCTCAAATTTCTTTAAAACTGTGTCTGATGTAGGTGCACTAGAGACTGCCAAAGGAGTTTTGGGGGAAATTGCAGGAGTTTTTACTGACATGGATACCAAAAGTGAAACTTTTGGACAGGTTAGTAAAGAAATGCAAAATATGGCCAAGGAAATGGGTAGAAACTTGGCAATTTTTATGGAAACCCTAAAACCGTTAGCAGCCCCTTTAACCGATCTGGGTGTTCAATTAATGAGAGTTTTATCTCAATTAGGCGCTGTAGCAGGACAGGTTTTGCAAGTTCTTAATGTATTGTTGGCACCTATTATTGAAATAGTTGCTCAGATATTTAAAGGGATGGGAGACTCATTCCAAGGGCTGATAAACGCATTAAACCCAATTGCTTCGACTTTTAACAAAATGGCCAAAGCTCTTGCTGGGTTAGCAAAAGAAGGAACAATTGTAGGTGAAACTTTTCAATGGGTAGGGAAAATTCTTGGTGTAGCGCTACTGGGAATGATAAATCCATTACTAGGAATTTTGGCAGCTTTAGGAATGGCGCTATCAGCTTTATCCCCCAAATTTCAAGAACTAGGAGAAGAGGCTCAAAAATCATGGCAAAAAGTTATTATTGCGGGGGAAGAGGGATCAGAAGAGTACAAAACAATTTTATCTAAGCTAACTAAAGACATTGATTTGTCAATTCAAGAGACTACTAGACTTTGGGAAGAGGGAGGTTTATCGTGGTGGACTAAAACCAAAATCATTTTAGGGGGACTTGTTACAGAGTTTGGCTCTTCATTTACGCTGATATGGACTAAAATTCGTTTAATTTGGAATCAGATTGAAACAACAGTTTTTTCAACTTTGCAAAAAATTAGAGAAGCAATTCTTGGCTTTGTTGGCAGTCTTCCAGGAATAGGGCAACAAATGAGAGAAACTGTTGAAGCTTTAGCTCCAGAATTGATGACTGGGTCTGCTTTCGGGACTACCTTCGGAAAAACACCAGAAGCTTTAGCGGCTCAAAGGAAGCGCCTAGAAGAAAGAGCAAAAAAAGAATTTTCTGACATAATTAATGCATCAGCTTTTAGGAAGGGACTGCCAGGATTAAAGCTAGGAAAAGGAACAACTACCTTTAAGCCTGGTGGTGAAGATAAGCCAGACAAAAAAGCGGCTGATAAATTGGCAAAATTAAAAGAGCAAACTACTGAGCTAGAAAGAGCTTTAGAGCTTCAACGGGCTGGAAATAATCTTGATAAAGAATCCTTAGAAATCGAAGCAAAAAGATTGCAAGCTAGAAGGGAGTTAAATAGTTTGCAAATTGCAGAAGAAGAAGCAAAGATAGAGTATGAAGACAATAAGAGAACTTTTGATATTCAAAGGAAGCAAATAGAGCTTGCTTATCAGAGAAGAGAAATTACAAAAGAACAAAAAATCGCTGCTGAATATCAGATTAAATTACAAGAAAATGAACTTGACAAGGGCCAAGAAATATTACAGCTAGAAAATCAGAAAAAAGAACTTTTACTTGAAGCAAAAGAGATTCGTTTTGATATTGAAGAACAGCTTTTAGCAGAAAAAAGAGCCACCTTGGAAGTTGAAAATGCTCAGAAAAAAGTAAATGAAGCAAAACAGAAACAAGCTACAGCTAAAACGCCTAGCAAGCAACAAGAAGCTTACAACGAAAGCTTAAGGGCACAGAAAGAGCTAGAAGCTAAGCAAGCAAGTTTAAACGAACTTCAAACAAAAAATCTTCAAACATTAGGCTTGCAAAGTGAAGAACAGCGTAAAAAACTTTTATTGAACCTAGAAGACGAAAAAACAACTTTAGAAAAGCTCAAAAGTGAAGGGCTTTTGACAGCAGAACAAAAAAAACAATTAACCTTAATAAAGAAAAGAATTGCAGCAACAGAAGAAAAATATAAGGATATTGGAACATTAGCACAACAAGATTTACAATCCCAAATGCAAGATAATCAAAAAGGTTTTTTTGAAGGATTTTCAGATGCTGGGAAAGGGTTGTTTTCAGATATAGTTTCAGCATTTCGTGAAGGTGGAGACGATGCTGGAGAAAAGATAATGGAAGCCTTGCGTAATTTTGGAAACAAAGCTTTTGATATGATATCAGACAAATTACTTGGTGGCATTTTTGGTGGACAGGGCGGCAGTGGGCTGTTTTCTGGACTGTTTGGCGGGGGCGGTGGAACCAAGTTAGCTGGTGGACAAAATTTAGCTAAAACAGCAGGGGGAACCTGGGGAGTTTTTGGACAATCAGGAGACTTGGTTAAAGATTTAGGAACAAAGTGCTTTAAACAGGCTAAAAGCATGAGCGGTACTGGTGGCGGGATATTGTCCTCTATTCTTGGAGGAGGTGGTGGCTTTGGTTCTATATTGGCCCCAGTAGCAGCAATTGGCGCAATTGCTGGAATTGGATTTTCAGTATTTTCAGCTTTTAAGTCAAAGAAAAAGAAACGAGAGCAAGAAAAAATTAAAAAGCTTATTGAGCAATATAAGAAGTCAATGGAAGCTCTTGCAGAAAGAATTAATGATGAAATAACTGGTTTAACAAGAAGGTTAAAAGATATTACAAGAACAATAGGAAAACTTGACATGAGCTCGTCTATTTTTAACATTCAAAAGGGGATAGATGAGTCAATGAAGGCTATTAACGAAATTATCAAGACAAAAGAGGTTCTTGGAAGAGAAGCTATAATGGGAGACGCAGAAACCAGAAAGACCAGGGACGCCCTATTGCAACTTGGTGGCAAAGGAATGGAAGGGGCTGTGTCTGTAGTTTCTCAATGGCAAAAGACAATGGGAGATATTGAGGATAAGCTATATGACCTGGACGAGCAAACAAAAGATTGGTTAGACAAAATTGAAGAATTTATTCAAAGACAACAACAGCTTATTTATGACTTTGAAAACAAAGTAGGAAAAGCTCAAGCTGAAATGGTTTTTGGAGATGTTGGCGGGGATATGTACGATCAAGTTGTGGCCTTTAATGAAGAGGTTAACAATTTGTTACTAAGTGGCTTCGATCCAGAAAAAGTAGCTTTCTTAATCGAACGCCAAGGACTTTCTTTACAAAGAGAACTTGCTGATAAAGTCCAAGGCATGAAAGACAGCTTCTTTGAAGATTTGTTGGCACTAAATCAGGAATTAACTGGTGTAATTTCTGAAGGTAGAATAACTGGAAGAATACAGCAAACTCAACAAGATAGAATTGAAGATATTCGTAACAGAATTGATGCCCTTTATAAAAAACAGCAAGAAACAGCTAATAGTGAGCTTGCTCAATTTGGGACTAGTCTAGAGCAGGCCAACGAAGCTTTAAAATATTTCACAGAAATGATGAAAACAAATTATGAGGATGCTTTAGCTGGTGCACGGGCTGGCACGACCTTAACAGAAAGGGTAGTGGTAGACATGTATACGCCAAATCAAATAGCTGATATGGTTGAGAAAAAGCTAAAAGTACAGCCTTGGTTGACTGGAGCTGTTATCTAATGGTTTATATTGCAAAAACAGAAACAGCTACTTGGGGGAATTGGACTGAAGATACTTGGGGAACAGATACACAAATATGGTCTGTTGCACCAGAATACATAAACACAACAATTAAACCTCTAGATATTGCTACGAAGGGGGCCAATTTGGCAATTAACTTTGTTCATAGTGCGAGAATTAATGGTGGTGAAGATATTTCATTTAATTGTTACGAGCCTGAAGATGATACTTCTTTTGTAATTGGTGGAATTTATAAATGCTATACAGATAGAGCTTTAACAAGACAGTTACCTACAACTTTTATTTTGCAAGAAAAAAATCTTATAAAACAGGGAATTCATGAACAGCAAAAGTTTTTTTATCAATGCAAGGGGATTGGAGTTTCTGATTTATTGTATAGAACCTGGTTAAATCCAAAATACAAATCTATTAAATTCAAAACTTTAATGGAAAATTTAATGGATTTAACCAGAAGAAAAGTATCTATTTTGTCTACTGATTATAGTCAAATTGAAGACTACGATTATACTTTTGTTGTTTTTGAAGCTAATAACAAGTATTTAGGGGAATTAATAGAAGAAATTAGACCTCTAGGCTTCTGTATTTACTTAGACCCTAATCTAAGGTTAGTAGCAAAACACAAATCAACAAGCCCCGCTTTTGATGTTGATTTTTTCAAGAATACAATTGACAATGATTTGTGTATTCTTTCTGATGCTGATATTGCAAACAAATACAAGCTTGCACCTGTTACATCTTTAGTAGTAGAAGGTGGATATTCTGAAGAAAGTGATTTTTTAAATTTAAATGTTGTAACAAACGAAAATCCAACTATCGATTTAAATTCAGATGTTCGTTTTGAAGAACAATATATATTGCAATCCTTTGATGACTTGAACCCACAGGGCTATACAAAAGTTGACTCTTCTGGCATTGGATGGGACAAGCGGTACTTAATCTACGACGATCCCTTAGATGTTATCGATTCCTTGTATGGAGAAATAAAGTTTCAACTAATAAACAAGTTAGGAAATACTTATCTAATTGCTTTGAACGATGGAAATGCTATTAATCCAGAAAACTGTTTTAATGGATTTTTGATTCGTGATCAAGAATTGAAAATTATTGCAAATCAAAACGAATATTCTACAGGAATTGATTTAAAAGCTTATGAATTGAAAAATGTTTTAGCTATTTCGGGAGATAGAAAAACTGTAACCTTAAATGATGTTACCAACTTAAATGTAGGTGATTACGTAAATATAACTGGAAATTTTACAACTGCAAATGCAACCAATGTTCAAATTACAGCAATAAACGGAATGACAGTAACTGTTGATACTGCTGTAACAGAGGGAGCAGTAGAAAATGTAACTTTGTCAAGGGTAGAAGAATATGTTATAAAGTGGACTATTTCGGTTACAAACGAAACAACTAAGTTTTATTTTAAAAGAGCTAATAGTGATTTCGAAATGATTGATGAGTATTCTATAGGATACCCCAATTTAACCTTTTTGACCCTGTTCAATAACTATGATGGCTCTACGGTCAATGTAGAGAATGGCATATGGGAAGTAGGTAATGTAGCCCTAGATTATTGTTTTCTAGACAAAGCAGAGCTGTTAACAATGTATGATGCTGACAATAACAAATTGTTTTTATGTGCAGCAGAACAATTTGCCACTTTGTCTGATATTGACGCTGTTGTAAATCGAATTAATAAAAATGGATTAGATTATGCTCAGGTTGAATTTATCTCTCCCTCAATTGTTAGAACAATTTCTCGTGAATCAACTTCAACTCGCTTGTATATGGCATTACAAGAAGAAGACTTTTTAAAAGTAGGCATGAATTGCTTGGTGTCAGAAAGTCAACAAACATGTGAAATTACAAATTTTAATAAGGGATTAGAATCTGGCTACATTGATGTTTCACCAGCTTTAAATCCAGTTCCGTCGGTACAAGATACTGTTTATATAAATACTTCTATTCCTCCGTCTGGTTCAAGTTACAGAATTCAGTATGTACCTGCAATTCAAATCATGATAAGAGAAAATGCTTCTGAAGCTGCTCTAGAACAATTTAAGTTCAGGGAAAAAGCCATTCAATTGCCAGAATTTGATAGTATAGCTGATGCGGCTCAAAGAGCTTTAGATTTAGTAAATATTGAAGTGACACCATCTGTATCGGGTTCTTTTGGGTTCATAATGGATGATGGCTCTTGTGAAATAAAAGATTGCAATTTAAAGAATTTTTTTGAATTACCACCAGTAGGGGCTTATATTACAACTTCAGACCAAGAACAAAACATTTCTAACGAGCTTGCAGAACTACAAGCAATAAGCTTTTCTCAGGTTGATGGAACTACCAATTTTAATATTGGTATTGATTTTGGAATAAAAAAAGAACAGTTGCTAGAAACGACCCAAAGCTTATTGAAACAATTTGGGATTTTTAGGGATCCTAGTTCTAGCACGAATACATTTAATATTCCTGCAACATTTAGAGAAACTGTATATTACAATGATTTATCATTAACAGTTACAGAATCGCAGGGGTATGACTTTCTAAGTGGACTTTATGTTTGCAATTATTCAGGAGTAAGAGATTAATGTCTGTGTTAAAAATAAATGAAGGAATTCAAGTTAGTGGGCACCTCTTTATACAAGAGGGCAAGGCTTTAAACAGAACTCTTGACAACTGGGATTTTTACCCTAGTAAAACTTATGATGCTGGCCAAAATGTAATTTGTACCGCTGGCCTATATTTTGTGTTTCAAAGAAATTGGGGAATTCCAATGTCTGTTGCTATTGGAAATGGTTCTGTAGCTGGTACAGCAGCTCCTGCAAGCACAGACACAACTTTAAACAACGAGCTTGTAAATGCCCGTTTTGCAGTTAGGGGAAATCAGTATTCGAGAATTGACAATGACAGGGTTACCTTGTCGGCCTTGTGGTCTGCTGGAAACAACTATACTGGACAGGTCACAGAATGGGGATTGTTTGTTAATGAAACAGGAGTTCCAGTAGTTGGAAGAGAAACAGGATATTTGTTATCAAGAAGAGCATTCGAATTTTATAGAACAGATCCTAGTAAAGATGTTCAAATTCTTTGGGTGATTACAATTTCAGCAACTTAGAGTTTATGTAAATTTTGTTATAGTTAAAATTATGGATTCGGTTTTTAACAGTTGGGATATTGTAGAAAGTTACACACTAAATACAACAATAACTATAAATGGAGTTGTTGAAAATGTTCATGTAATAACTTTTGATTCAAACTTTACCAAAGTTATTATTCCAGATAATTCAGGGGTTGCCTCTTATGCAAGTATCTTTAAAGTTGATTTAACTTCTACTTCAGAAGCTTTAATTTCAGCCGTTAATCGTCCACCAAGAATAGTAGCAGTAAACCAAACAAGCTCTACTATTAATGGATTGCCAGCCTATTCAATTGCTACGGAAAAATGGACTAATGGGTATACAATTGAAGTAGGAGATACTGTAGTTTTTGAAGGAGCTACAAACAATCCCCCAGAGGATCCAGTTATTGGCTGCGGAATGAGTTGTGCAAGCTATGGAAGTACTTTAATTGAATACGAAAAAAGTTTTAGGCAATTACACAGAGATGTAGCTCGCTTAGCTCTTCCAATGGTAACAGACTGTAATTATAGTACCTTAAATTGTACAGATTGGGTTCAAGTTTTTGATTTTTCAGACTTTGGAAAGATTACAAAAGCACACGCATACGCACCTTGGGGAAGACCTTTATCAGGAACTTATGGAGATTGTTCTGCAGCAACAATTACAATTCCACAATTAACAGTTAATGAATATGGAACAATCCAAGCAATTAATGATTTATATTACAGCGTTCGGGCTTTGGTAAAGGGAAGACGACAAGGGCAAATTTATTCAACAAGTTTGAGTGATTCTTTGACAGTAGAGCCTTTAGAGGCTGTTGATTCAACAGGGATTAAACTGTTATCAACTTCTTCAAATGATACTTTTACCACTAGTTCAACAATTTCAGATGGAAATTCTGGGCTAGCAATAGGAGAGTCCTTAACAACAGATACTTACTATTATTTGTACATAATAGCTAAGCCAGGGTTTGAGTCCAATAGTATTTTTATGTTAAGTGACACTAGTGGACTAACGCCTGCAACCGCTTCTTCAAAAATGCCTACTGGCTATACTTTGTTACGACAGTTGGTTTGTGTAATAAGAACATATACAAATAGTGGGGTAAAAATTATAAGTTTTCACCAGCAAGGAAATGATGTTACTTATAGAGATTTTACAATGAATGATACAGCTGTTACTACTACAGCCAATATAACTAAATTTTTGCTAAATGGTAGAAGTGACAATGCTTGGACTACAATTTCTACCAATTTTTTAAATTATTATCCAAATTCTTATTCAAGTATTATTAAATTATGGACATTTAGGGAGGGAGTTTATGTTGCTTCTGGTACAACACCAAATATAGGCACACCAGGCTATTGGTTTGCTTTAAGAAGAACGGGCACAAGTGATATATTTTACATTGATGATTACTGGAGTAATCTTAATACTGACAAAGCAGAACAAAGAATTATTACAGTTCCCAAAATGGGAAATAGTATAGATTTGTGGACTAATTACTATAGAATTATAAGTGCAACCGAATATACCTATGTAGATTTAATGGTAGCAGGATATGTTTTAGACGAGGCTAAATTTAACTAATGGGACAGGACTTAACAAACGAACGAAGAAACGAGACCTACAAAGACCTTTTACAAGTTGGATCGGGGAATACTGGACTAAGCACCTCTTTAGAGCGTGTTTCAGACGGGGTAGGAACAGAGGCACCAATTAGAATGTCTACCACTGAAGTGGATTTTGATTCTGGCTCTTTGAAAGAAGGTGGAACTACTATATTAAATCCTGGAAGTGTTGTAAATGGAATTGTTTGCAAAACATCATCTTCTACTTTGGCGGGACGTTCTATTACGGCGGGGTCTAGTAAAATTTCAATTGTAAACGGCGATGGAGTAGCCACCAACCCTTCAATTGATGCCTCTGAGGGCAATTTTAATTTAGCAAATATAGGCGGTCTTTTAGACCCATCAACTCAATTAAGTAGCGTTGTTGCGATTGCTAACGGTGGAACTGGGCAGTCAACTGCAAATACTGCTTTAAATGCCTTATTGCCTAGCCAGTCAGGAAACAGCGGAAAAGCGTTAACTACAGACGGTTCAAATGCAAGTTGGGCTTTGGCAAGTGCTTCTTTGCCAAAAGGGTATTCTTTTGGTGGAAAAGTTAGCTATTCAAGTGCTAGTACAATTGCAGTAGCTGCTTTATCTTGCAAAAATACAGCCAACGATGATGATATTGTTACAACTAGCAGCACCAATGTTGTTTTAAGCACAACAGGGGCCATTAATGGCACTTCTCAGAGCTCTAATTTAACTGGAACAATAACAGTTGTTACAAGTACAGCCGTTTCTGGCTCTGGAACTACATTTTTAACTGATTTTCAGGTGGGTGATGTAATTACAACAGCTGGTGGTCAAAGCCGTAGAATTACAGTTGTTTCGGATAATCTAAATATGACCGTAGAGTCAGCTTGGTCCAGTGGCGAAGCAGGAGTAACCTATAAAAGGGGTGGTGAAGCACCTAGTACTCATTATTATTTGTATGCTTTGGGACATAGTACAACACCTGGTTTTATTTTGACTACTCGGAATGTAAGCGAAGGAGATAGCTTAGTTGATTTGCCTAGTGGATATAGTTCAAGCAATGTAAGACAAAGACCTTTTGCAATAAGAAATGATGCAAGCAGTAATATTGTTGCCTTTTGGCATTATCCCGCAATGCAATATGTTCAATATGCGGCTTATACCGACGAGGTTAGTGCCTCAATTTATCAAGTGTATGCAGCTACCCTAAGCGGAACCAGTGCAGCAATTTCTTGTGCTTCAATAATACCCGCTATATCAAGGTTGGTTCATTTAAGAGGAACTTGTGATGGAGCTAATTCATCTTCTATTTATGTAAGAAGTAACGGTGGCTCTGAAACAGTTAGAATATCAACTCATATTGGTGGTAGTGCAGAAAGTGGTGTTGTTTTCACAGCGGCAACAGACTCTAGTCGTCAAATACAAGCCGTAACGGGAGCAGCTGTAAATGTTTATTTAGGTGTGCTAGGATGGCACTGTACAGAAGATTTATAGGAAATAAAAATGACAATAGAAAAAACTTATTACCATATAGTTAACCGAAAAACTGGCAAAATTCGAGCTGCTGGTTATTGTGATTTTTCAGAACAGCTAGCATCACTAGGCCCTGAATATGAATTGATAGAGGGGTTTCCTTCTCACGGAATAGAATTAGAGCCAATACTCAGCAAAAAAGAAAAGCTGAGAAATTTATACTTAGCTCAATCGTTGGCTTATCGAGAGGCAGTTGCTGATTTTGCCAACAAAGTAGCAGTAGCTTTAGATAATGGAGATTTAGAACTTGCTATAAAAACTGTTAAAAGCGCTTCTATTCCAAGTGATTTGCAAAGTTTAAAAGATCAGTATTTAGCAATTTTAAATAGTTAACGTATACCCCTTGAAGAAAATAGTAATTCTTTTTCTTTCCTTTTTTTTCCTATTGAATACGAAAAATCTACTAATAAATATTCGTGCCCTTTGTAAAGCTTTTTAATTTCAAGAGTATCATCATAACTAAGTATCCAAGGTATACTAAGTGTTTTTAAAAATTTAGAAAGTTTTTCGTGCCCTTCGTGCTTGTAATAGTGTTCATAAAGCTGATGTCCAACCTTATAATAAGGAGGATCTAAGTAAATAAATCCATTTTTAAATTTATCTTTATTTTGTTCAATAAATTCAATTGCATCTAAATTGCTTACATGAATTTTGTCTTTAAAATCGTAAATTCTACTAATTTGAGTAATTAACCTTTGTTTATTAAAGCGTTCGCTTAATAAATATTTCCCATTTTGGGGGACTCCACCTATTACGCCAGCCGTTAAAATACCACCTCGATTACATCTATTCAAATAGAAAGTTGCAAAAGCAACATCAAAAAGACTAAACATTTTCTGATTTTTATAAATAAATCTTTGTTTTTCCCATTCTTTAATAGTTATTTCAGATTCTTTAATTTTTTGAATAAATTTTTTGGGCGTACAAACAATAGATTTCCAAAAAGCACTAATTCCAAAATTAATATCATTAATATATATTTCTGGAACATTTTTTTCAAGCAAGAGCCCTAAGGCAATGCTTGCGCCACCAGCGTAAGGCTCTATAAAAATTTTATTCTCAAAACTGTTTAACCGAATAATATTTTTTATAGAGCCTAATATTCTATTTTTTCCACCAGGAAACCTTAAAGGGGAATAAAATAACATATAAAACTCTCGAGCCGAAATTTTAATCTTTTCTAAACTTTATATTTAATATGTAGAATGATCGCCCTGATTTGTTTCTTTTTCGAAAAGAATAAAGGTAGAACGTCTACACGTAATCAATCCAGCAGAAAAGAACAAGAAAGTAATATGTAAAATGAAAAATCCTAAATCAAAGTCGTTTTTTTCGAATATTTGTTTTACTCTCCATCCTGTTCTACTATTTTCTGTTATACATCTTTCTATTGGGTTCTTGTGCCCTCTAAAAAATCCTATCAATCCACCTAGTTGGATAACTTTTTCTATTTTAATTTGCATATTTGTTTAAGTCTCAACATTTATGATATTATAATACCACAAATATTGAAAATAAAAATATGAAAGAAATAACATTTATACTAGAAAATGGTGAAGCATTATTTTTGTTTTTTATGGGTATATGTGGCTGTTTTTTAGTTTTTCTTCTTGCTTTTGTAAGTCTTCTGTTTGTAACTTCTGAAAGCATGAACATCTTAAAAGACATATTTCGTAAATTCAGAGGAGAAATATAATTATGAGTGGTGAGCAATATTATTATTGTGATTGGTGCGGGAATTCCTGGTTTATGGATCCATTTGAATATGATGACTATGAAGGGAAATGTATGGAATGCGGGCTAATTTCATGCTTAGGAGATCCAGGAGAAAAGTATTTAAATGAATTAAAAGAGTTGTATAAAAATAGAAACAAACAAAATGAAACTTCAAGAGAATAAGATGTATGTTTTATGCTCGATTGGGGATGGATTCATTGCTCGAAAAATCCAAGAGCTTTCAGATTCTTCTTTGGTTCAATCTTTTGAGCGATGTGTTCACGTAGCCGCTTGTTATAACAACGCTGTTATAGAATCCCATTTTCAATATAATGGAGTAATTCAGACACCTTTTTTAGCTTGGAAAAAAATGTATGAAAAACAGAAAGTTTTTGCTTTTGAATACCCCTATTTAAGTTGGGACAAGCTAGAGGTTTATGCAAAGCTTAAAATTCCGTATGGAACGCTAGATCTTGCCTCTATGTGGATTTCAAGATGGACTGATTTGTGTTTGTCTGATTTTAATGGAGTTCATTGTGCTGAACTGCTTGCAGAATGTGATAAAGACTTTATTACAAACTATTTTAAACTTGAAGATTCTAAAATTAAACCAGTTAATTTTCAAGAATATTCAATTAAAGAAAAACTTGAAATAATTAATTTGTAAAAAAGAAATAAAAATATGGCCTGCACAAATAAATTGTATGTTACCAGAGGGGATGATGTTAGTTTGTCGATTAGCTTTACCGATGTAAACAATGATCCTGTAGATATTACAGGATCTACGGTTTATTTTACGATAAAAGAATCTTTAAACGATAATGATAGTCAAGCTTTGGTGTTAATAGAACAAAGTACACATGTTAATCCAACACAAGGAGAAACTGTTATTGAAGTCTCTAGCAGCCAAACCAACCTTTTAGAAGTGCGAAATTATGACTATGCATTACAAATAAAATATTCAAACAATGAGATTAATTCTGTTCAATCAGGGGTAATAATTGTTAGTCAGAAAGGAAGAACAATTTAATGGTTTCTTACAACATTACAGCGCAAATTATTCAAAATAAAATTTTTGCAAGATTTAATAATTCTATTTCTTCTGGCGAAACAACAACTCATAACTTGTTACAAGGACTTCAAGGGGGGGGCTGCTAATGAATATTATCATTTAACACAGAGCCATTATAATACTATTAATAATTGGGATCACGGAACTTTAAACGGATTATTAGATGATGATCATTCGCAATATTTATTAGCAAATGGCACACGCCCTTTATCTAACAATTGGGATATTGGTGATTATGGAGTATCTGGAATTAACTATTTAGATTTTAATGTAAATGCAGCCTCTTCTTCTCTTACTGGACGTCTTAGATGGAATAATGTTGATTATTGCTTAGAATATGACAGTTATATCAACGGGACGACTGTTGCAAACCAGATTGGACAAGAAATATGGATACGGGTAAGAAATAATAGTGGATCAGATATTGAAGATGGAAGGCCCGTATATATTTCAGGAGCTTTGGGTAATAGGCCTACGATTGCTTTAGCAAATGCAAACAGTATAACAACGGCAAAAACATTTTCAGGAATAACAACTCAGGCTATTCCTGAAAATTATGATGGCTTTGTTACCGTTATAGGCTCTGTCCGCGCTCTTGATACAACAGGGGCGCCGTATGGAGAAACCTGGAACGAGGGAGATTTGATATATGTTTCAGCAACAATTGCGGGAACTTTAACAAATATAAGGCCTACAGCCCCCAACTTTGCCTGCTTTGTCGGAATTGTAACAGTTGTAAATGCCAGTAATGGAGAAATTGGAGTAAAAGCACTTACTCAACCAGTTTTGTCTCAGTTAAGTGATATTTACACAAGCGGTGTTGCAGATGGTGACCTAATAAGCTGGTCGGCTGCGAATAACAGATGGGAAAATACAACACTTGATTCTATTCCCACCAGCTTTGCTCAAGGATCTGTTATATTTCAAGGTAGTACAGGGTTAGAAGAGGATAATACTAATCTTTTTTGGGATGATGTAAACAAAAAAATTAAAATCGGAAAATCACTTTCTGTTTATCATGATGGTACAGATGGGTACATTGCTACAAACGAGGTTGCAGCAAGTGACTTGATTGTTAGCTGTGGAACAAATAAAACAATAGAGCTTACAGAATCTGTTTGGGATGATCAACAGGTTAACCTTGGTACCGTTGGATTTGGTTCTTCTGCTCCTAATTGGAGATCTTATGTAGGTAGTGAGGTTTTAGGCTTTGCAAATAACCAAAACAACAGTATAACCTTTGCAATTCAATATTCTCATAAAATAAAAATAGGTTCATCAACC
>Ga0180433_10001310_pt1 | contig 41704 bp, 40 predicted proteins | sample SS_ome_8_FD_132980 | JGI IMG/M metagenome (GOLD analysis project Ga0180433, IMG submission 132980) | Hypersaline lake sediment archaeal communities from the Salton Sea, California, USA - SS_1_D_1 metaG | ecosystem: Environmental > Aquatic > Non-marine Saline and Alkaline > Hypersaline >...
GTTCCTCCCGGATGGAACGCCGGTCGATATCGTGCTGAATCCGATGGGCGTGCCGTCGCGAATGAACCTCGGACAGATCTTCGAGGCAAACCTCGGATGGCTGGCCCATCTCCGGGACGAGCTTGTGGCCACTCCGATCTTCGACGGTGCCAAGGAAGCGGAGATCCTCAACGAGTTGCACGAGGAGCGCGAGAAGGCCGGACTGGCCGAGGGGGACGCGCAGGACGGGAAGGTCGTGCTGAGAGACGGTCGAACCGGCCTACCGTTCGAGCGTCCGATCACGGTCGGGTACATGTACATCCTCAAGCTCGAACACATCGCCGACGAGAAGATTCACGCTCGGTCCACCGGTCCGTACGCGCTGATCACGCAGCAGCCGCTGGGTGGCAAGGCGCAGTTCGGCGGCCAGCGGCTCGGCGAGATGGAGGTGTGGGCGCTGGAGGCGTACGGCGCGTCGGCACTGCTCCAGGAGATGTTGACGGTGAAGTCCGACGACACGCGCGGCCGGATTCAGCTGTACAAGGCCATCCTGAAGGGGGAGGAGTTCCCGGAGCCGGGGCTGCCCGAATCGTTCAAGGTTCTGCTGAGGGAGCTGCGAAGCCTCGGCCTGTACCCGCGGGTCTACGACCGAAGCGACCATGAAGTCGACATCACCTAGCGGGGAAGGGGAAGGCGAGGAGCGCGAGGAACGCTCCGCCGGCTTCATCCTGTTCAACCGCAGCCGAGGGCACCGGCTCTACCTCCTGCTCCGACACCGCAAGGGTGGACACTGGGCGTTTCCGAAAGGGCGGATCGAGCCGGAGGAGGACGAGGCGTCCGCCGCTCGGCGCGAGCTTCGGGAGGAAACGGGGATCGAACGGCTGCGGCCGATCCCCGGATTCCGCGAGGCGAGCGGATATCGCTTCGTCCGCGAGGGGCGGACGATCTCGAAGCGAGTCGTCTACTTCCTTGCTGAAGCGGCGCGAACTCGGGTCCGCCTGTCAGGGGAGCATTCGGATGCCGCGTGGCTCGCGCCGGGACTCGCGAAACGGCGGTTGACGTACGCGGAGAGCCGTCAGCTCCTCGATAAGGCCGAGGCCACGCTGCACGCGCTGTATGCACAGGGAGGGGAGCATGAGCGTCGAGACCGCACGTGAGTTCGCCGAGCGTCGGAAGCGGTCGAACGAGGTCGTTCTGGACCGGTCCGGCCTCGCGGTGAAGCGGTTCTTCGCCCTCGATCAGGACGTGTACGAGGACGGGGTGCTTCCGCGGCGGACGAAGGAGCTGCTCGGGCTGGTCGCGTCGACCGTGCTCCGGTGTGACGATTGCATTCGCTACCATTTGTCGGAAGCGGTGGCGGTCGGCGTCGGCACGGAGGAGATCGCGGAGGCGTTGGCGGTTGCTCTGATCGTCGGAGGCTCGATCACGATCCCGCATCTGCGGCGCGCGTTCGAGTACCTCGAGTCGATCGAATCGTAGGAATGGGAGTGGATGGATGTGTGGCGAGCGATCGGCGTGTAGCGCGCCGATCGGCGCCGGGAAGGCCGAAGACACCGGCCACGGAATCGAGGAGGGACGTTCGATGGATAAGCAGGCGTTCATTGACCGCGCGTTGGCCGATCTACGCGAGAAGGGGTTATACAACACGATTCGCACGATCGAGAGCGCTTCGGATGCTTGGGTGACGATCGACGGTCAGCGGAAGCTGAACATGTGCTCGAACAACTATCTTGGCTTCGCCAATGACGAGAGACTCCGTGCCGCGGCGAAGCGCGCGATCGACGAGTACGGCGTCGGGCCCGGAGCGGTCCGCTCGATCGCCGGCACGATGAGCCTCCACATCGAGCTCGAGAAGAGGATTGCCGAGTTCAAGGGGACGGAGGCCGCTCTGTCCGTCCAGTCCGGGCTCAACACGAACCTCGCCACCATCCCGCTGCTGATGGGCAAAGAGGACGTACTCTTCACCGACGAGCTGAATCACGCGTCGATCATCGACGGAGTGCGGCTCACCAAGGCACAGCGGGTCATCTTCCCCCATCGCGACGTCGAGGCGCTGGCCGAGAAGCTCGAGGGGCACAAGGAGATCGAGAAGAAGCTGATCATCACCGACGGGGTCTTCTCGATGGACGGGGACTTGGCGCCGCTTCCGGCGATGGTCGAGCTGGCCGAGGAATACGACGCGATGGTGATGGTCGACGACGCCCACGGGGAGGGCGTGCTCGGCAGCCATGGTCGGGGGATCGTGGATCACTACGGACTGCACGGTCGCGTCGACATCGAGTGCGGAACGATGTCGAAGGCATTCGGCGTCATGGGCGGCTACATCGCCGGCAGCGCGAAGTTGGTCGAATACCTCAGGCAGCAGGCGCGGCCGTTCCTGTTCTCCTCGGCGGCGACCCCGGCGGACGTCGCGGCGTGTATCGAGGCGATCAACATCCTGGACGAGGACGACACGTCGGTCCGGACCCTGTGGGAGAACGCGAAGTACTTCAAGACGGCGCTGCAGGACGTCGGGTTCGACACGGGCGTGAGCGAGACGCCGATCACCCCGGTGATGCTCGGGGAGGCGCAGACGGCCTGGGACTTCTCGAAGCAGCTGTTCGCCGAGGACGTGTTCGCAACGGCGATCGCGTTCCCGACGGTTCCGCATGGGAAGGCGCGGATCCGGGTCATGCTCTCCGCGGCGCACAGCCGGGACGACCTCGACTTCGCGATCGAGAAGTTCACATCGGTCGGCCGAGAGCTGGGGGTCATCGAATGACGGCGGTGGAGGCGATCCGAACAGACCGCGCTCCGGCGGCGGTCGGGCCGTACTCCCAAGGAACCCGCAAGTCCGGCTTCGTCTTCACGTCGGGGCAGCTTCCGATGGAGTCCGGAGAGCTGATCGTCGACGACATCGAACGCGCCGCACGGTGCGCGTTGAGCAATGTGAAGGCGGTCCTGGAGGCGGGAGGAGCGGCGCTGTCGGACGTCGTGAAAGTGACGATCTACCTCGCGGACATGGATGATTTCGCCGCGGTCAACGCGGCCTACGCCCAGACGTTCCGGGAGCCGTTCCCGGCGCGGTCGTGCGTCGAGGTCGGGCGCTTGCCGCTGGGAGCGCCGATCGAGATCGAAGCGGTCGCCTTCGTCGGATGACCGCAGCCGACCTCTCGGGCGCGCGGAGCTCCGGCTTCTTCGACGCCCACTGCGACACCGTCATGAAGGTCCTCGATGAGGGGGCCGACTTCGTGCGCGGGGAAGGAGGGGCTCACGTCACGCTGCCTGCGATGGCCGAGGCCGGCGTTCGGGCGCAGATTTTCGCCTGTTTCGTCCTCAGCGAGCGCCACCCCGGCGAGGAGGCGGAGCGGGCCGAGGCGATGATCCGGACGATCGAGTCGATGGCCGAGGCCAGTGCGGGGGCGATGGACGTTGTCCGGACGGGCAGCGGGGTGTGTGCTGCCTTCGACGGCGGCCCCATCGCGGCGATCCTCGGCCTGGAGGGCGCGGACCCGCTGGAGGGGAGGGCGGAGCGCCTGCGCCACTTCGCCGAGCTCGGGGTGCGTGATCTGATCTTCGCGTGGCAAGACAATCCGTTCTCGGGCACCGCGTTCGGGAAGGACATGCCGTTGACCCGCGAGGGGGAACGGCTCCTCGGTCTGGCCGAGGAGCTGCGCATCATGGTCGACGTGTCTCACCTCTCCGACCGAGCCTTCGACGATGTCTGCCGTATGGCGACGCGGCCGTTCATCGCGAGTCACTCCGACTGTCGCGCACTCTGTCCGAGCCTCCGCAATCTGACGGACTCGATGATCCGTCGTCTGGCCGACCGGGGCGGGGTGATGGGGATCAACCTCGCCCCGGGGTTCCTCGCCCCGGAGGTTCATCGACGATCGACGCCGCTGTTCGAGGCGGCCCGCCGACCGGGCGTCTCCGAAGAGGAGCGGGCGCGGCTCCACCAGCGGGCGTCGGCGATCCCGAGGCCCTCGCTCGACTGGGTGGCGCGACACGTCGTCCATGCGATGGACGTCGGAGGGGAGGACTGCGTCGGATTGGGCGGGGACCTCGACGGAATCACCCAGACGCCGGAGGGAGTCGTGGACGTAGCCGACTACCGAAGATTCATCCCGCTGTTTCGGGAGGCCGGTCTGAGGGAGAAGCAGATCGAGAAGGTCTGCTACAGGAACTTCGTCCGCGTCTTCTCCGAGATCCTACCCACGGACTGACCGGTCCCGCCACCGATGAAAGAGCGGTTCGAGGGCGGCCCGGTACCGTCTTCCGAGGACGATGGGGTCCGTCGATTCCGGCTCGTTGTGCAGGGTCGCGTAGGGGATGGGGACGCCGCCGACCTCGATCTCTCCCTCGGTTCCACTCACTAAGGTGTGCCAATCGTCGACGCCGTACGTCCTCTCCATCTCCTCTCGAGGGACGGAGTGCGTCAAGATCCCGTCTTGGCGCGCCTCGTCGTATCGGGCGAGGTTGCGTCGCCACGACTCCTCGAACGAGACCTCGACGTAGAGGATCGCCGCTCGCTCGAGGATCGACGGGGCGAGCCGAGCCAGCGCGTCGGCGTAGCCGGTCGGGCCGCCGCGGGAGAATTCAACGATCAGCGTTCGGCGCACCCAACGGCCGGCGGCGCTCAGCATCGGCTCGACCCGCCGGTTGATCTTCTCGATCAGGAAGTCCCAGAGTCCGTCGTCGGTCACGGCGTAGTTCCCGTTACAGCGCTTGGAGTGGAGTCGGGGACGGCCGAGCCCCTCCCAGATGTCGTCGTCCTCGAACCGTCGCCACAGGATCGGGAAGTCGTCGACGACCTCGAACGGTGCGATATGGAACGACGCGGCGCGCTCCGCCGACGCGCGCCCGTTCAGGAAGTCGATGAACTCGCTCTTCCCGCTCGCGGGACGGCCGAGGAGGAGGAGAACGTCGAACGTCTCGTCCAGCGCCCGATGCGGGGTCCGGTACGAGAGGCCGAGCACTCGGACCAGCTGTCGAACCGTCTCGTCGGCCGGCCGGTCGGCGTCGATTCGGATGAGCCGGGTTCCCCGCTCGGCGTGCCATCGATCGAGCTCGGACAGCATTCGGTCGAGGGTCTCGGCTTCGACCTCGAACGCAGGTGTGGCTCGGGGCCGCTGGCGCTCGACCGATCGCACGGCGGGGATCTCCAGACGAACGAAGGCGTCGGGCGTGGGAACGGTCTCGCACAGGGCGGCGTAGGCTTCGACGAACCGCGCATCCCCAAGAGCGACGGCGTAGGCTCGATGGACCGCGAGGTGCGATTCCTCGAGGCACAGGAATCCCTGACCGAGGATCTCCCGGATGCGATCCCGCCGCGCCGGCAGCGCGGCCTCGACCGCCTCGGTGAGTGCGTCGCGATCGCGGAACAGGTCGAGCCTCTCGCGCTCGACGACCTGTTTGACGAGCTCGGGAAGAACGCGGACGCTCTCCGGGTAGAACCGGGCCACCAGCGCCAGAACCTCACTCTTCCCGACGGCCGGAAGGCCCTCCAACACGACGTAGTCCATCGCTCACCTCTCGGACCGATTGTACGGCGTGTCCTCGACTCCGTCCGATGCATCGGTATAATGGCCATCTCGAAAGGAGCCTGTAGGATTGAAAAACCTCATCATCGTCGAATCGCCGACCAAGGCACGCACGATCGGGCAGTACCTCGGAGACGACTACCACGTCCTCTCGTCGCAGGGACACGTCCGGGACCTCCCGAAGAGCGACCTTGGTGTCAACGTCGAGAAGGAGTTCGCCCCGAAGTTCGAGACGAAGCGGAGCAAGGTCGTCTCGCGACTGCGCGACGCGGCGAAGAACGCGCGGCGCGTCTACCTTGCGACCGATCACGATCGCGAGGGGGAGGCGATCGCCTTCGACCTGTTCACGATCCTCAACCGCGTGGTGAAGGACGAGGGAGCGTTCGCGCGGCCGGTGTTCAATGAGATCACCAAACCGGTGATCCTCGAGGCGCTGAAGGCGCCGGGTGACATCGATCTCAAGAAGGTCGAAGCGCAGCGAACCCGACGGATCCTCGATCGGCTGATGGGATACCTCGTCAGCCCCCTGCTGTCGCGAACGATTGCCGGGAGCCGGTTCGCCGGCCTGTCCGCCGGCCGGGTGCAGTCGGTCGCCCTCCGATTCCTATGCGACCGGGAGGCCGAGATCGTCTCGTTCGTCCCGGAGGAGTACTGGGAGATCGACGCGCATCTCATCCACGGGGAGGCGTTCGTTGCTTCGGTGACGCGGCGTAGCGGCGAGAAGCTGTCGATCCCGAACGGAGAGGCGGCCGAAGCGGTGGCGTCCGCCCTTCGAGCCGCCGACGAGGTTCGCGTCGTCGAGGTCGAGGAGAAGGAGCGGAGGCGGAATCCGGCAGCCCCGTTCATCACGAGCACGCTACAGCAAGCGGCCTCCTCACAGCTGGGATTCACGCCGAAGCGGACGATGCGGGTTGCCCAGGAGCTGTACGAGGGAATCGCCCTCCCCGAGGGGACGGAGGGGCTGATCACGTACATGCGAACGGACTCCGTCCGCGTCTCCGACGCGGCCGTCGAGCAGGCGCGACAGGTCGTTGCCTCGACGTACGGGAGCGCGTACCTTGCCTCGAAGCCGCGGACGTTCAAGAACAAGCGCCGCTCGCAGGACGCCCACGAGGCGATCCGGCCGACCGACGAGACCCGCACGCCCGAGTCGATCGCCGCCCATCTCTCCTCCGACCAGAAAAGGCTCTACGCCCTGATCTACGGGCGGTTCCTCGCGACGCAGATGACCTCGGCGGTCTATCAACTGCGGAAGATCGTCCTCGAGGCGGGGGAGTACACGCTGGAGGCGTCGGGGAGCGTTCTGCGGTTCGACGGGTTCCTCCGGGCCCTCCCCGAGCAGCGTGCGAAGGAGACGCCGATTCCGGCGGACGTCCATCAGGGAGACGTGGTGACGCTCGAGAGGATCGAGATGCGGCAGAAGTTCACCGAGCCGCCGCGCCGTTACAGCGAGGCCGGTCTGATCAATCTCCTGGAGAAGGAGGGGATCGGACGTCCGAGCACGTACGCATCGATCGTCTCCGTGATCCAGGATCGCGGCTACGCGTTCAAGGACGGCGGGAGCCTGAGGCCGACGCTTCTCGGCCAGATGGTGGTCGACTTCCTTCGGCGCCACTTCGAGGAGACGGTGAACCCGCGGTTCACGGCCCACTTGGAGGAGGACCTCGACGAGATCGAAGAGGGGGAGATGTCCCGTCTGGAGGCGCTGAACGAATTCTACGGGCCGTTCTCGGAGCGCCTCGCCTCGCTCGAGGACGAGATCGAGCAAGGCGAGAACCGGGTCTTTCAGGTCCCCTCCGATGTGTCCTGCGACGTCTGCGGAGCGCCGATGGAACTCCGCTACTGGAAGGGCTCGTTCTTCCTCGGTTGCTCCAACTACCCGACGTGCCGGAACACGGTCAACCTGCCGCCCGATCTGCCCGTGCGGTACGAGGCGGACGGGATCAAGGTCAAGGAGGCGCTGGCGGCCGCAACGGAGGACGGGGCTCGGCGCGTTCCTTGCCCGGCCTGCGGCGGAGAAATGGAGCTGCGGACCGGACGGTTCGGGCGCTACTACAAGTGTACCGATCCCAACTGCGGCGAGACCGCGCCCGTCTCCACCGGCGTCACCTGTCCGAAGTGCGGCGAGGGGGAACTGGTGGAGAAGTACTCCAGCAAGCGGCGCCGTACCTTCTACAGCTGCAACCGGTTTCCGGACTGCCGGTACGCCGTGAGCGATTGCCCAGTCAAGCCCTGCCCGGTCTGCGGATCCGGCGTCCTCGTGGAGAAGAAGGGCGAACTACGTTGCACGAACAAGGAGTGCGATCACCGAGAGGCTCTGCCGGACGCTACGCCGCCTCTGACAGAAGCTTGAACCACTCGAGACGCCGCTTGAGCGAGGAATCCTGCAGCTTGGCGAGCGCCTCCTTCTGGATCTGGCGGACGCGCTCGCGGCTGATGCCGAATTCGATCCCCACCTCGTCCAGCGTCTTTGGCTGGTAGTCGTTGAGCCCGTAGCGCAGTTCGAGGATGCGTCGCTCGCGATCGGTCAGCCGCTCATCGAGGGCACGTTCCAGCTCCTGAACCAGGAGATGCTCGAACGTCTCGCGCTCGGGCGATTCGACCGACGCGTCCTCGATGAAGTCCCCGAGGACCGACCCGTCGTCGTCGTGACCGATCGGCATGTCGAGCGACGTCATGCTCTGGGCGGTCTTCTTCGCCTTGATGATGTTTTCGACGGTCGTCTCCAGCTCGGTGGCGAGGTTCTCGGGCGTCGGGAGCTCCCCGGTCTCCTTCAGGTAGTTGCGCTCGACCTGGTAGATCTTGCGGATCAGCTCGTTGATGTGGGTCGGGACGCGGATCGTCCGGGACCGATTGGTGATCGCTCGGAGGATCGCCTGTCGGATCCACCACGTCGCGTAGGTCGAGAACTTGTAGCCTTTGGTGTAATCGAACTTCTCGATCGCCTTCATCAGGCCGAGGTTCCCCTCCTGGATCAGGTCGAGGAACGGCAGTCCGCAGCCGCGGTACTTCTTGGCGATCGACACCACGAGGCGAAGGTTGGCCTCGGCCAACTCCTCCTTTGCCTGCGTGTCGCCGCTCTCGATTCGCTTGGAAAGGCGGACCTCGTCCTCCCGTGTGAGCAGAGGAACGCGGCTGATCTCGCCGAAGTAGGTGCGGATCGGGTTGTCCGATCTCGACGAGCGCGCCGCCGTCTTGCGGTCCTCCTCCGGCTTGGCGCTCAGGTTCTTGCTCAGGTTGATCGTTGCCTTGGACTCTTTCATCAACTCTCCTGGAGGCAATATGCCTCCCGCAATCAGACAGAATCGGACGCCCCTCGGGCCCCCGATCCCGTATCAATCTCGTGGAATCCCCTTCGATTCTAGCTTCTACGTCAGCTCTTCTCGCCAGAATGCAGTATAACACAACTCCGAAACGAAATGAAGAGGACATCCGGACGAGCGCCGACCCGTCGATGAGGGGCTAGACCCGCGGGAGGAACGCGATCAGCGCCGCGACACCGAGCCCCACCAGGATCCAGAGCGTCGCTCCGTCCACACACAGCGGCTCGGGACGCGCGCGTCCCATGGCCACGCTCAACCCGAGCGAGATCTCGGGATTCAGCGCCCAGCGAACGGGGAGTGGTTCGACGGAGCGAATCTGAACGGTCAGGGCCAAGGAGTCGAGGACCCACGCCTGCAATCCGGCCTTCAGATTGAGATGCGATACGCCGATCCAGGAGGCCCCGATGTCGTGCCAACGCGCCGTCAGGCCCCCTCCGGCGTAGATACTCAGGGCACCGAGCCATCCCTTGACCAGGAGCGAGGCGCTCGTCTCGTACAGGTTCGGAAACGCGGCGGGGTACGTGCCGACCTCCAGTCCGACGGTGAGGTTGCGCGAAAGGAGGGCCTCCGCGGTGAGGATCGAGAACGATCCCGCCCAGTCGACCGGGAGGGCGTAGGGAACGCCGACAGCGAAGCCCAGCGAGAACGGGGCCCGCCCCAGCAGTTCGGCGGCACAGGGGACGGCCACCGCCAGGCCGAGCAGCGCCACGATCACCCATCGGCAGGTTCGCATTGGAGTCCTCGCTTCTCCCGTACTGCCCCATGCTACGCTTCGGATCCTCGCCGATGGGAGGCCGCCCGACCCCTGCGCAGGGGAGGCATGTCCACAACGGGCATCCGCCGATCTTGCGGTGGTTGCGCCATCGGGTACCCTCTCGAGATCGCTGGCAGCTGGGGAGGAACGTCGTGAGGATCCGCGAGCTGGGACCGGAGGAGTACGATCGACTGATCGCGTTGTGGGACGCGTCGGGGCTTCCGTACCGCCCCCGCGGCCGCGACCGGCGGGACCGGATCGTTCGCGAGATGGAGGATGGCCGCGCTCTGTTCCTCGCCGCCGAGGAGGACGGCAGACTCGTCGGGGGGGTGCTCGGTACGCACGACGGGCGGAAGGGCTGGATCAACCGGCTCGCCGTGCGACCGGAGGACCGAGGACGGGGGATCGGACGGTCGCTGGTCCAAGCGGTCGAAGAGAGGCTGCACGAGATGGGGATCGGCATCGTGACCTGCTTGGTCGAGGATTGGAACGGAGGCTCGATGGCGTTCTTCGAACGGCTCGGATACGTTCCCCATCCGGAGATTGTCTACTACTCCAAGCGCAGCGATCCGGACGTCTGACCGCGTGCGTCCGCGGCTCAGGGATTCGGCTCGACCGGGAGGTTCGGAAGGAGGATCGTCCGGGAGAATCCGGCTTCGGAGGTCAGCCCGCGCTCGTCCCGCACGAACAGCTGGATCGTGTACTCACCCTCGACCGGGTACCGCACGCGAAGGATCGGGACCGTGACCAACTTGGAGTACGCCAAGGGCGTCAGGATCTCAACGTCGTCCCCGAACGTCCACATGTACGCGGCGATGGCGTCCCCATCGGGGTCGGACGAGGACGACGCATCCAGGTCGACCACCAGGGGTTCGTCGGCCACGTTGTGCACCACGAACGACGCGGTCGGCGGCCGATTGAGAAGGAAGCACCCCGCGACGAGCGAAAGCGCTCCGAGGAGCACGGCCAGCACGGCGATCCGTCTCACGTTCTTCATGTTCGCCTCCTTCGAAGCAGCATAGCGCAAAGCCTCCGCGGTTGTCGAGGGTTCGCTCGAGGGCCGAGCTCCGCGGTGCGTCCTTGCCAGTCGGATGGGGTGGACGCGAATTGGAGAGCTGCCGAGACCAGCTCGCCAGCTTGAGTGCCTGCAGGCACTCGCGGATCGCCCTTCAGAGCGGCGATGTCAGCCGGATGGGGCGGCCGAGGACTGAAGCGCGGCGGAGACCAACTCGCCGATGACCTGCGCGCGGTACGCGGCGGGGGCCCGAACGTCGCTGATCGGCGAGACGGATGCCGAGGCCAGTCGGCCCGCGTTCGCGATCGTCTCGTCGGACAGCGTCGAACCGCGGAGCGCGTCCTCGACCGTGCGGAGGCGGATCGGGGTCGGCGCGACCGACCCGGCCGCGAAGCGCGCTTCGGCGATCCGTGCGTCCTCGAGCCGGATCCGCGCGCCGAGCGACGCGATCGCAATTGTCAACGCGCGCCGCCGCCCGACCTTGTGGTAGAACCCTCGGGCGACCGCGGTGGGGACCGGAACCCGGATCGTGCGGATGAACTCGCCGGGGGCGAGGGCGGTCGTTCCCGGACCGAGCAGAAACAGCTCCACGGGGAGCGTCCGCTCCCCTCCGGGCCCGACGAGATCGAGCTCCGCATTGTACAGCAGGAGCGGAATCGCGCTGTCCGCCGCGGGCGAGGCGTTGACGAGGTTCCCGCCGAGCGTCCCACGATTGCGGATCTGGACCGATCCGAGAGCGCGGAGCGCCGTCGCAAGGAGCGGGAGGTCCTTGCGGACGATCGGCGAAGCGAGGACGTCGCTCTCGGGGACGCCGGCGCCGATCTCGACGGCGGACGCGGTACGGCGAATCCCGCGCAGAGTCGCGACGGGGTCGATGTCCACGAGAAGCTCGGGGCGTACGAAGCCCGCTCGAATCTTGACGAGCAGATCGGTTCCTCCGGCCAGGATCGCCGCTCCCGGTTCTCGCAGCGCCGCAGCGAGGTCCCTCTCGTCGGTCACGCGTCGATACCTCACGTGCGCTCCTCCTTCCACGCCTTCAGGTCCCCCGGCCGGTCGATGTCGTGGACGCATCCCGGATCGTCGACGTCGACGCAGACGAGTTCGTCTCGGTGGGTCTCGAGGTACGCCCGCCCGCCCGTATCGCCGACGAGCGACTCTCGAAGCTCCGGGAAGCGGGCCTGCCGGAAGAAGACGGGGAATCCCCGGTGTCCTCGGAACCGTGGGGCCGCGATGTCGGCGCCGCAATCCGCGGCCCGGACGACCGCTTGCACCGTCTCGGTCGCGACGAACGGCATGTCCGCGTGGAAGACGAGGGCCCCCGCTGCCTCGCCGGAGACGGCGGCGAGTCCGAGTCGCAGGGATCCGCTCATCCCCGCCTCCGGGGATTCGTTGAGGACGATGGTGGCGTCGGTCAGATCGACGGCCTCGTCGATTCGCTGCGCCGACGGCGCCCCGAGAACGACGACCGGGTGGGCGAGCCCCGCGTCGCGAATCCGGCGGAGAACCCTCGCCAGTGCCGGTTCCCCGTCGACGAGCAGGAGCGGCTTCGCCTGGCCCATCCGGGTCCCCAAGCCGGCCGCCAGGACGATCGCTTCGATCACGACCCCTCCCGCATCCGCTCGGCCGCCAGGCGCACCGCGTCGACGATCTTCGCATACCCCGTGCAACGACACAGGTTCCCCTCCAGCGCGGTACGGATCTCCTCGTCGGTCGGATCCGGGCGACTGCGAAGTAGCGCGACGGTCGACAGGATGAACCCGGGCGTACAGAAGCCGCACTGTACCCCCCCGGCATCGACGAACGCCTGTTGGACGGGGTGCAGCCGGGCGCTCTCCGCCAGCCCTTCGATCGTCAGGACCTCCGCGCCGTCCGCCTGCGCTGCCAGAACGAGGCACGAGTAGACGGGGCGGCCGTCCATCAGGACGGTACAGGCGCCGCACTCCCCTTCGCCGCAGCCCTCCTTTGTCCCGGTGAGTTGGAGGTCCTCGCGAAGCAGGTCGAGCAGTCGGGTCTCGGCGTCGACCTCGGCATCGTACGGTCGGCCGTTCACCGTCAGTCGGATTCTCACAGGTGCTCCTCGATGGCGCGCAGCGTCGGCTCGATGACGACTGGTTCGCCGATCGTCTTCGTCACCGAAGTGATGTCCTTCAGACCATTTCCGGTGATCATCACCGCCGCCGACCGGCCGGTGAGGTCGCCACGCTCGGCGAGCCGGCGCAGCCCGGCGAACGCCGCTGCCCCGGCCGGTTCGGCGAAGACGCCGGTCCTTCGGGCGAGGATGCCGATCGCTTCGAGGATCGATGCGTCGGGTACCGTGACGAGATGCCCGCCGTTCGCGTGGACGTAGCGGACCGCCTTGACCACATCCCGCGGTGCACCGACGCAAATGCTGTCAGCGACGGTCGATGCCTCCATGTCGCGGATCTCGACCGTCTCTCCATCGTATCGCTCGAACGCCGCGGCGACGGGCGCGGCGCCCTCCGCCTGCACGCCGATAACCTGCGGAGCGCGCTCGATCAGGCCGATCCGAACGAGTTCGGCGAACCCTTTGCAGATCCCGCTGATCACGGACCCGTCCCCGACGCTGACGAGTACCGCGTCGGGCGGCTTCCAGTCGAGCTGCTCAGCGAGCTCGAAGGCCCCGGTCTTCTTTCCCTCAACCAGGTACGGGTTGACGGCCGCGGAACGGTTGTACCATCCGAACGCCTCGGCGGCCTCCGCCGCCAGATCGTACGCGATGTCGTACGATCCGTTGACGAGGAAGACGCGGGCCCCGTAGACGAGGAGCTGCGCGACCTTCGCCTGCGGTGCGGTCCGGGGAACGAAGAGGATCGTCTCCAGCTTCGTGGCGGCGGCGAATCCGGCGAGCGAACTGGCGGCGTTCCCGGTGGAGGCGCAGGTGACCACCGGCGCCCGCTTCTCCTGCGCCTTGATGACGACGACCGAGCTGGCTCGATCCTTGTACGAGGCGGTCGGATTGCGGCCGTCGTCCTTGACGTACAGCTCCTCCAGCCCGAGCTCGGCAGCGAGCTCGGGAAAACGATAGACGGGCGTCCATCCGACGCGAAGCGGTTGGATGTAGCGCTCGCCGTCGATCGGCAACAGCGGCAGGTATCGCCACATCGACGGGTTGCCGGTCTCGGCGAACGAGGTCGGGCGGAGCCGGCGGCGGAGGGCGTCGTAGTTGTAGAGGACCTCGAGGGTCCCGCGTCGCGGGCCGCAGGCGGGACAGGTGTAGTCGACCCGATCGGGATCGTACTCGGCTCCGCAGCTGACGCACCGCAGTGACGCGATCCTCGCCATCAGGAACGCTCCTTTCCCGACCGGCCGGGAAGCGGGAGGAAGCCGGCCGATTCGACGATCCCGACGTACAACGCGGCGGTCTCGACCGCCGGCCGGATCGTGGCCGTCCCGTCGAACGGCGCCCTCAGCTTCGTCGTCTCGATGGAGAACGCCGACGACAGCTCGATCCGGAGCTCCGGCGTCTCGTAGGTGAATCCGGACGGGCTCCGGGTGAGCCACGCCTCCCGTCCGCCGTCGCGTCGGTAGAGTGTATCCCCTTTCATGAAGAAGGCGTTGTCCCGCTCGCCCTCGTACGCTTCCCGGGAGAGGAACAGACGGGGCTTGTCGAGGTACGGCTGTCCCTCGTGCGTGCAGAAGGTGGTGCAGTTGCCGCACGCGTTGCACAGGTCATCGACGTGCAGGATCTGCCGACCCTGTACAATCGTCACCGGTTCCTCGCCGACGACGGTCAGCCGGCCTTCTGAAGCCGCGACGACCGGGACGTGCACGTCCACGATCGGGACGCGGATCGCGACGTTCGCCCGGTTCGGGCAGACCTCGATGCACCGATCGCAGAGGATTCGACACTGCAGACAGCGCCGCGCCTCGTCGCGGGCCGCCGCCTCGGACAGGGAGCCCTCCACTAGATCGAAGCCGGTTCGCTGCGCGATCGGAAGCAGCGGCGGGCGATGCGTGGTGGCCTTCCGCGCCTTCGCGACCCTCAGCCGGCGGACCTCGTCGGCGGAGACGGCTCGATCGGGCAGGGGAGGGACGGCGAACGGAACGCCGACTTCGCCGCAGATCGCCTCGGCGGCGCGGCGTCCGTCGGCGCACGCCTCGATGATGATCGCCGGGCCGCGCGCGACGTCCCCCCCGGCGTAGATGCGCGCTACGGTCGTCCCCCCGGTCGCGTCGTCGACTCGGATCCGCCCGTCGTCGTCGACCGCGACGGCGCTGCGATCCAGAAACGACGCCGCGGGCCGCTGTCCGGTGGCGAGAAGGATGGACGTCGCCGGAAGGACGAATTCAGTGCCGGGGACGGGGACCGGGCGCTTTCGCCCGTCCTCGCCCGCCGCTCCGAGCTCGTTTCGAACGCAGTCGAGCCCGGTGATGCGTCCGCCGACTGCTCGAACGCGAAGCGGGGAGGCGCACTCCAGCAGCTCGTTTCCCTCGAGGAGCAGGTCCTCGATCTCTTCCGGCTCGGCCGGCATCTCTGCCCGGCTGCGGCGGTAGACGACGGTCGCGGGTCGACCGGTCAGCCGTTGCGCGGTGCGCGCGGCGTCCATCGCGGTGTTCCCCCCGCCGATCACGACGACCTTCTCGCCGAGCCCGGGCCGGCCTCCGCGCGCCACCCGCTCCAGAAGCGCCAGAGCACCGTAGACGCCCTCGACATCGGCTCCGTCGATCGTCAGCCCCGCGTCCTTCGGGAACCCGCACCCGATGAAGACCGCGTCGAAGCCGTCCGCGAGAAGCCGCTCAGGGGGCTCGTCGACCCGTCGATCGCATTCGATGGTCACCCCGAGCGCCTCGATCCGGGCGACATCCGCGTCGACCGCCTCCCGGGGAAGGCGGAACGCCGGGGCGATCGCGAGCATCCCGCCGGGCCGATCCTTCGCTTCGTACACGGTGACCTGGATTCCGCTCGTGGCGAGATGGTATGCGGCGGCGAGCCCGGCCGGGCCGCTTCCGATGACGGCGACGCGTCGATCGGCCGCTTCAGCGACCGGAACGGCGGTCGTCCCATTCTCCACTGCGAACCGCTTCAGGCGGCGGATCTCGACCGCCTCGTCGTAGACGTTCCGCGTGCATCGGGACTGACAACGGTGCGTGCATACGTGGCCGGTGACCGCGGGGAGCGGGTTGCGGTGGAGGATGGTGGCAAGGGCTCGATCGTCCTCGCCGAGCGCGAGCCAATGGGCGTACTCGGGGACGTCCTGGAGGACGGCGCACTGAGCGACGCACGGCGGCTCGATGCAGTCGAACAGGTCGAGCTTCGATGCGACCTTGGGAAGGCCGTGCGGAGGGTATCCCTTCCGGTATCGCGGATCGTCGAGCGAAGCGCGGGCGAGCGCAGCGAGGCTCGCCCTCCTGTCGGAGGCGAGGTCCTCCAAACCGCCTGCGCCGCGCCGTCCGAGCTCGGCCTCCATCTGCTCCAGGTACTGAGCGAATCGTCCGTACCCGCCCGGCTTCAACAGGTCGGAGGCGACGGTGACCGGGCGGGCGCCAGCGGCCAGAAGATCGACCACGTTGAGCGCGTCGGCGCCGGCCGAGTACGACACGTTCAGATCGCCGTCGAACGCTTCGATCAGCCGGTGGAACAGGTTCACAGTGATCGGGTAGAGCGCCCGGCCGGACATGTACATCTCCTCACCGGGAAGAACGCCACGATGGTTGGCCATCGCCAGCGTGTTGGAGAGCTTGACGCCGAAGGTCACTCCGCGGTCGGCTGCGGATCGTTGGAGCGAGGCGATCAGCTCGAGGGCCCGATCGTACTGGAGGTCGTGGGCGAACACGGCATCTGGAATCTGGATCGAGCGGAACCCGAGCCGGTCGCGGAGGATACGCAGCACGGCCTCCTTCCCGAGCAGGGTCGGGTTCAGCTTGACGGTCGTGTGGAGGCCGCGTTCCTCGATCAGGTACCGGGCGATCCTCTCGATCTCTTCGGGCGGACAGCCGTGCATCGTCGAAAGCGTGACGGAATCGACGATTCGGGTCGGAATCTCAAGGTCGGCGAATCGCGCGTATCGCTCCCGCAGGACCGTCGTCACCGCCTCCAGCTCGTCCTCCGCGTCCTCGAGCCGGTCCATGAACCGCTGCATCGGCTCGCTGAGGATTCCTTCGAGGTTGTACCCGACGCTCATGTTGAAGATCGTTCCGAACGGGAGGTCGCCGAAGCCGAGCTCGCGACGGAGGACGTGAATCAGTACCCAGGCCTTGACGTACTCCTCCAGGGATTCGTGCAATCGCAGTTCTTGCGACCACTCGACGTTGTACCCCTCGTCCTCCATGTCGATGCAGGGACGGGGGATGTCGAGTTCGTCCATGATCTGGACCGTCTTCAGTTCGATGAAGCGGCCGCCGCAGAGCCACGCGGCGACGATGTTCTGGGCGAGCTGGGTGTGGGGTCCGGCGGCCGGCCCGATCGGCGTGGCCAGGGGATGGTCGAACAGCCGAGTCGCGTACGGCTCGTCGCCGCACGGCACGAAGAAGAGCTCCCTGGGGATCCCGAAGATCTCTCCCCGAGCTTCCAGCTCGAGGAGGATCCAGTCGAGAACATCGGGGAACGGCAGGGTGCTCATCTTCTCGGTCATCTCGCGTTCCTTTCTATCGGACGCGGCCCCAGAGATGCTCCGCCTCCTCCCGCGCGTGGGCGTACGCGGCCTCCTCGTCCACCGGGAGGAAGACGCCCCCCCTCAGGACGGGCCGCCCGCCGACGAACAGGTCCGCGACGCGGAGGCTGTGGACGGCGATGCCGAACAGCAAGTGCCCGAGGACGGTTTCCGAGTGCAAGGGGGTCGGCGGGGTGTAGTCGAGGACGGCGATGTCCGCGGGACTGCCGGGCGCGAGCCGTCCGAGGGGGACGCCGAGAAGCCGTTCGCCGATCCGGGGGTTGCTCCGGAACAGGAGTGCGTCGAGATCGTCCAACGGCCCCGCCAGCGGATCGCCTTCGGCGTGCTTCTGCAGGAGTCCGGCGGTGAACAGCTCACCGAGCAGGTCGGCCCCGAGTCCGTCGGTGCCGAGCCCGGTCGCAACGCCCCGCGTCAGGAACCCGGGGAGGTCGAAGCGTCCCACGGCGTTGTTCATGTTCGATCGTGGGTTGTGGACGACGATCGCGTCCCGCTCGGCGATCAGGTCTTTCTCGGCGTCCGCAACGTGCAGGCAGTGGGCGAGGATCGACCGCGGTCGGAGAAGGCCGAATCGGTCGAGCCGCTCCGCGATTCGCAGGCCGTGCTTCCGCTCGCACTCGATCTCGTCCTCCGGCCCCTCCGCGACGTGAATATGGATCCCGACATCGTCCGGGATCTCGGCGGCGACCCGCTCCATGGTCTCGTCCTCGACGGTGAACGACGCATGGAGCCCGAACTGCGCCGAACAGAGCTCGGGTCCGTCCGTCGGAACCGCGTCGAGGAAGCGGAGGTTCTCCGCGATGCCCGCGGCGCTCGCCTTCGGGCCGTCGCGGTCCGAGAGCTCGTAGCAGAAGACGCCGCGAAGCCCCAGGCGATCGCAGACTTCCTCCCGGAGCACGTCGAGCGAGCCGGCGATTTCGTTCGGGCTGGCGTGGTGATCGATCAACGTGGTCACGCCGCATCGGGCCGCCTCCATCGCGCCGACGAGGGCGCTGACGCGGATCGACTCCGCGTCGAGCGCCTTGTCGAGCCGCCACCAGAGCTGCTCGAGGATCTGCGTGAACGACGTCGGCGCGTACGGCGAAACGGTCATCCCACGCGCCAGGCTGCTGTAGAGGTGCGTGTGGGCGTTGATCAGCCCGGGGATGGCCAGCTTCCCCGATCCGTCGATCCGTTCGGTGCGGGGATCGATGCCGGAGCGGGATACGTCATCCATCGGGCCGATCGCCGCGATGGTTCCGTCTCGGATGTGGATCGCGGCGCGATCGATGACCTCGGTCCCGGTCCACGCCGCCACCGGAGCCAGTAGCAGATCCATCCGTCCCCCTACTCCTCGTTTTCTCGCTTGGATTCAGCCGATTCGATGTTGTAGGATAGCCCCTGTCGGACGGCCTGACAAGATTGCCGGACGGCGCCGACCGCTCGCGGGGACCGGAGGGGCGGCGACGGGGCGGGTTCGACGGACCATGCGGCGACGGCTGCTTCGCGGAGGCAGTCGTCTTCTGATCGGGGGAGCGATGTCCGAGCCGAGGCCGTTTCACGAGATGACCCGTGAGCTGACGGCGGTCGCCTCGGGACGGAGCCCGGCCGACTTGGTTGTCCGGAACGGCCGTTGGGTCAACGTCGGCTCGGGCGAGATCGTGGATCGGACGGATATCGCGGCGGTCGGCGGGCGCATCGCGTACTGCGGGCCGGACGCCGGGCCGAGGATCGGCCCCGAGACGACGGTCGTTGACGCGGAGGGCCGCCATCTCGTCCCCGGACTCCTCGATGCCCACATGCACGTCGAGAGCACGCTGCTCACCGTTCGCCGGTTCGCGGAGGCGGTTCTCCCGCTCGGGACGACCGGGGCGTTCATCGATCCTCACGAGATCGCCAACGTCCTCGGCCTCGACGGGGTGCGCCTGATGGTCGACGAGGCTCGGACGGTGCCGATGCGGGTCTACGTTCAGGTCCCCTCCTGCGTGCCTGCCGCGGATGGGCTGGAGACGTCGGGGGGAGACATCGGACCGGAGGAGGTCGCCGAGGCGATGGGGTGGCCCGGCGTGATCGGCCTCGGCGAGGTGATGAACTATCCCGGGGTCGCGGCGGGCGACGAGATGCTCCACGCCGAGATCGAGGCGACGCTGAAGGCCGGGAAGGTCGTCGGAGGGCACTACGCGTCACCGGACCTCGGCGCGCCGTTCCTCGCGTACGCCGCGGGCGGGCCGAGCGACTGCCACGAGGGGACGCGCGCGGAGGACCTGGTGGCGCGCGTGCGGCAGGGGATGTACGCGATGGTCCGCCAGGCGTCGGCGTGGCGTGATCTCGAGCCGCAGATCGCGGCGATTCTGCAAGGCGGTGTCGACCCGAGGCACGTCCTCCTCTGCACCGACGATCGGCACGTCGGAACCCTGCTGGAAGACGGCCACATGGACGATGTAGTTCGGTCGACGATCCGGGTGGGGGTTCCGCCGGTGATCGCGATCCAGATGGCCACGCTGAACACGGCGGAACACTTCGGGGTGGCGCAGGACGTCGGGAGCCTCGCGCCCGGGCGATGCGCCGACATCCTTCTCGTCGACGATCTGGAAGCGTTCGAGGTCACGACCGTGATCGTAGGCGGCGAGCTCGTCGCGCGGGACGGGGCGCTCACGATCGATCTTCCGACGTTCGAGTATCCCGAATCGGCGCGGCGGACGGTCCGCACCGGACGGCAGCTGGCGCCGGAGGCATTCGTGGTCCCGGCGGGAGGCCGCCGCGGGACGGTCGACTGTCGGGTGATCGAGGTCTACGAGAACCAGGCGCCCACCGCGACGTTGGTCGAGGCACTGCCGATCGTCGACGGCACGGTCGCTCCGGAACCGGCCAGCGGCGTGGCCCGGCTCGCGGTGATCGAGCGGCATCGCGGGACCGGACGGATCGGCCTCGGGTTCGTCCGCGGCTTCGGCCTCGAGGGTCGATGCGCCTTGGCGAGCACGGTGGCGCACGACAGCCACAACCTCCTCGTGCTGGGGACCGACCCCGCGGCGATGGCCGAATCCGCGAACCGCGTGGCGGCCCACGAGGGCGGGATCGTGCTCATCCGCGACGGGATTCCCCTCGCCGAAGTCCGTCTGCCGATTGCCGGGTTGATGTCCGCCGACCGCTCGGAGGACGTGGCGGCCCAGGTGGAGGCGGTCCACCGCGGCCTGCGGGCGTGCGGCTGTCCCCTCGCCAACGCGTTCATGACGTTCTCCCTCCTCGCGTTGCCGGTGATCCCGCAGCTTCGGCTGACCGATCGCGGGCTCGTCGACGTCGACGCGTTCGAGATTGTGCCGCTGTTCGTCGACGGGGATAATCGGTAGCGAGGCGAAGAGGTGATCTCAACGGGCATCCGAGAGTACCTGCGGCCGGCGAGCCTCGAGGAGGCGTGGGCCGCGATCGCACAGTGCGGGAGCGCCGCGAGCCCGGTCGGGGGCGGGATCGACGTGCGGCTGTATGCGACGCCGAACACGACGACGCTGGTCGACCTGGCGGGCCTGGGACTTGGGTACGTCCGTGACGCCCACGGCTTGGCGATCGGCGCCACGACGACGTTCACCGAGATCCTCGAGTCGACCCCGGCGAAGGGGTACCTCGACGGGATCCTGGTCGATGTGCTGGAGCGCGTCGCTTCGCCGCTGCAACGGAACGTCGGGACCGTCGGCGGAACCCTCGGTAGTGCGCACCCCTGGTCGGACGTGATCCCGCTGCTGCTCGTCCTCGATGCAGCCCTGCTCCTCTACGACGGGCGCGAGCGCGTGCTGCCGCTGGAGGAGTACCTCGCGGCGAGGGCATCGGCCGAGCGCCCGCTGATCGTCGAAGTCCGCCTGCCGATGCCTCCGCCCTCCTCGATGGGCGCGTTCGAGGCGTTCACGCGGACCGGGTTCGACGTGTCGATCCTGAACTGCGCCTGCCTCGTGTCCGCTGAGGCGGGGCGGTGCCGGGCCGCTCGGATCGCGGTGGGGGGGACCCCCGCGCTGGCAACCCGGCTGCCGGCAGTGGAGCGGGCGCTGACTGACGCACCGCTCGACGACCCGACGATCGATCGAATCGCCGCCTTGGCGGGTGAGACGATCGACGCCCGCGACGACCGGCGGGCGTCGGCCGAGTACCGGCGGGACCTCGCCCGGGTCGGCCTGTCGCGCTGCCTCCGGCGGATCAGCGAAGCGGGAGGGAACGGATGACGATCACGCTGACGATCAACGGAGAGCGCAAGACACTGGAGATCGCACCGGACGAGTCGCTCCTCGACCTGCTCCGGCGGGAGGGGCATATGGGGGTGAAGGTCGGGTGCCGCACGGGAGACTGCGGCGCGTGCGCCGTCCTGCTCGACGGGCGTGCCGTCAACTCGTGCCTCGTCTTCGCGGCGAAGGCGGACGGGCGGGAGGTCGTGACTGTCGAGGGACTGGAGCGCGACGGCCTCCTCCATCCGGTGCAGCGTGCGTTTCTCGATGAGGGCGCGGTTCAGTGCGGCTACTGCACGCCGGGAATGGTGATCAGCGCGGTCGACCTGCTCTCCCGCAATCCCGATCCGACCGAGGAGGAGATCCGGCAAGGCCTGTCCGGGAATCTGTGCCGTTGCACCGGGTACGTCAAGCAGATCCGCGCCGTTTCACGGGCGGCCGCCGTTCTGAGAGGCGGTGACGTGCATGCCTGAGCGTCCTCGGTTCGCCGTCGTCGGGAAGAGTGAGCGGAAGGTCGACGGGTACGCGTTGGTCACCGGCAAGCCGGTCTTCGTCGCGGATCTGCGGCTGCCCGGGACGCTGCGCGTCGAGATCCTTGGGAGCCCGCACGCCCACGCCCGGATCGTGAGGATCGATGCATCGGAGGCGGAGGCGATGCCCGGCGTCGCCTGCGTGCTGACGCACGAGAACACCCCGCCGACCCGACACACGACCGCCGGGCAAGGGGCGCCGGAACCGTCCCCGTACGACACCCGGATGTTCGACGACAAAGTCCGGTTCGTCGGCGACCGGGTCGCCGCCGTCGCCGCCGACTCCGAGGCGGTCGCCCGCGCGGCGCTGAAGGCGATCCAGGTGGACTACGAGGAGCTCGCCCCGGTCCTGTCGATCGACGAGGCGCTCCGCGACGGTGCGCCGGTCGTCCATGACGAGAGCGACGCGACCGGGATCTACGATGCGGCCCTCAACATCGTGGCCGATGTCGACATTGACGTGGGGGACACCGCCGCCGGGTTCGAGGCCTCGGACGTCGTCGTCGAGACGACCTGCGAGACCCAATACGCCCAGCACACGCCGATCGAGACGCACGTCGTCTACAGCTACCTCGACAACGACAGACGGCTCGTCCTGCGCACCAGTACCCAGGTCCCGTTCCACGTGCGACGGATCGTCGCTCAGGCCCTCGGGATCCCGATTCGCGACATCCGAGTGATCAAGCCGCGAATCGGCGGCGGCTTCGGTGCGAAGCAGGAGGTCCTCCTCGAGGACATCGCGGGGTGGGTCACGTGGCGGACCGGCCGACCGGCACTGATCCAACTGTCGCGCAAGGAGGAGTTCACCTCAGCGAGGACGCGTCACCCGATGCGGGTGCGGGTCAAGCTCGGCGCCGACCGAGAGACGGGGGTCCTCCGGGCGATCGAGATGGAGGCCATCTCCAACACCGGCGCGTACGGCGCGCACGGGCTGACGGTCCTGGCGAACACCGGATCGAAGACGCTCCCGCTGTACAACAAGGCGGCCCATGCGCGCTTCTACGGACAGGCGGTGTACACGACGCTGGCCGTCCCTGGAGCGTACCGGGGCTACGGCGCGACCCAGGGGTACTTCCCGTTGGAGACGGCGATGGACGCGCTGGCTGAGCGGCTCGGCATCGATCCGGTCGAGCTGCGACGTCGAAACCACATCCGGGTAGGGGAGGGCTCGCCGATCTTCGAGAAGCTCGGCGAGGGGAGGGAAGGGGTCGAGCAGACGATCAAGAGCTGCGAGCTCGAGCGATGTCTGGAGATCGGGGCCGAGCGGATCGGCTGGGTAGAGAAGCGGGGGAAGCGCCACCGGGACGGCTCGCGGGTCCACGGGCTGGGTATGTCGATCGTGATGCAGGGGTCGGGGATCCCCCTGATCGACATGGGGGCGGCGACGATCAAGATGAACGAGGACGGATCGTTCAACCTGTTGATCGGCGCGACCGACCTCGGGACCGGATCCGACACGATCCTGGGGCAAATCGCCGCGGAGGTCCTCGGTGTGCCGCTCGACGCGATCCTCGTGACCTCGTCCGACACCGACTTCACACCGTTCGACGTGGGGGCGTACGCGTCGTCGACGACGTACGTCTCGGGAACGGCGGTCCAGCGCGCGGCCGAGGAGGTGCGGGAACAGATCCGCGGGGTCGCCGCGCCGGTTCTCGGGTGTGACCCGGGGGCGCTGTCGCTGCGCGACCGGTCGGCGGTGGCGCCGAGTGGGGAACGGCTGTCGCTCGCGGAGGTCTGTCGAAGGGCGATGTACGAGTCGGATCAGTTCCAGATCGCCGCGACGGCGTCCTGCGTCCCGAGCGAATCCCCACCGCCGTTTGTGGCCAACTTCGCCGAGGTCGCGGTGGACACCGAGACCGGTCGGGTCGACGTGTTGCACTACGTCGCGGCCGTCGACTGCGGCGTGGCGATCAACCCCGCGCTCGCCGAGGGACAGATGGAGGGCGCGATCGTCAATGGGATCGGATACGCGCTGACGGAGGAGATGCTAATCAGCTCAAGAGGGCGGGTGCGGAACCCGTCGCTGTTCGACTACAAGATCCCGGGGATCCTGGACGTTCCGAAGATCGAGGTGATCCTCGTCGAATCGTACGAACCGACCGGCCCGATGGGGGCGAAGTCGGTCGGCGAGATCGGGATCAACGGCCCGATCCCGACGATCGCAAACGCGATCTACGACGCCGTCGGCGTGCGCCTGACGGAGACCCCGTTCACGCCGGAACGGGTCCTTCGGGCGATCCGGGCGGCGTCGAGCGCGTAGAACCCCTCGGACGATTGGACTTCGCTTGACGATGCGGCAACCGCCGCGGGAAGGGAAAGCATGAAGGTATTGATTCTCATCAGCACGCCGAACGAGAACGGTCTCACCGCCGCGTGTGGCGAGGCGGCAAGACAGGGTGTAGTCGACGGGCGAAGCCCGGCCCGCATGATCAATCTGAACGAGCACAAGATCCTCCGTTGTGCCATCTGCGACAATGGATGGGGACCGTGCCGGACCAAGCATCGATGCCGGCTGGAGGACGACTTCTCCGATCTCCAGACGATGTTCGCCGAAGCGGAGGGGTTCGCGTGGGTGACGCCGGTCTACTTCGGGGAGCCGAGCGAGGCGATGAAGGCGTTCTTCGACCGACTGCGACGTTGCGAGGCGACCAAGGGCGACGATGGGAAGAGCATCGTCGCTGACAAGCCGGTCGTCTGCGTGGCGGCCGCGGGCGGCTCGGGGAACGGTGCGGTCCACTGTCTGGCGGAGATGGAGCGGCTCGCTCGTCAGCTGGGCGCGGCGCCGTTCGACTTCATCCCCGTGACCCAGAGGACGCGCGAGTATCAGACGGAGACGGTCCACGATGCGCTCGCCGCGATGTGCAAGCCGAAGCCGGCTCCCTCGACGATGCCGATCTCCGCGCGAAAAGGCCAGAGCCGGTCGCGCCGACCTCGCCGGCGGATCGGTCGACGAAGGCCGACGGACTAGGAACGGTCCGGCCAGAGGTCGTAGATCTCCGAGTACTTCTTCTCGACGTAGACGAGGAACGGCTCCGCGCTCAGCGGTCCTCCCGTGACGCGCTCGATCAGCTCGCTCGGTTCGTAGATCGCCCCGAAGCGGTGGATCCGCTCACGCAGCCAGGCGAGGAGCGGGGCGAAGTCCCCCTCGGCGATCTGCCCATCGAGGGTCGGGATCTCCTCGCGAAGGGCCTGGGCGATCTGGGCTGCGTACAGGTTGCCGAGCATGTACGACGGGAAGTAGCCGATCATCCCCCCCGACCAATGGATGTCCTGCAGCACACCGTCGGCGTCGGACGCCGGCCGGACCCCGACGGTGCACTCCATCGCATCGCACCACAGCCCGGGGAGCTCTCCGACGGGGAGATTCTCGTTGAGCAGCTTCGACTCGAGCTCGAATCGGAGCATGATGTGGAGGTTGTACGTCACCTCGTCGGCCTCCACGCGGATCGGCGAGCGGGACACCCGGTTTGCCGCCCCGTACAGGGCCTCGGCGGAGATCCGGTCGAGCGCGGGGAACGCGCCGACGAGGATCGGCCGGAAGAACGTCCAGAACGGACGGCTTCGCCCGATCTGGTTCTCGATCAGCCGGGATTGTGACTCGTGGAACCCGTAGGACGCCCCGTCCGCCAGCTGGAGAACGTACAGGTCGTCCTTCATGCCCTGGTCGTACAGCGCGTGTCCGCCTTCGTGGAGCGCGCCGAACAGGCCGGAGAGCGGGTTCGATTCGAGATACCGATTGGTGACCCGGACGTCGCCCGGGGCGATCCGCGTCGTGAACGGATGCATCGTGTCGTCGAGCGTCCCTGCGTCGAAGTCGTATCCGATCCGTTCGAGCACGGTCCGCGCCATCGCCCGTTGGGCGTCGATCGGGAAGTGACCGTGGAGCGCCGGTCCGTCCGGGGGCGTCCCTTCGGCGAGGAGACGATCGACGAACGGGACCAGCCGGTCCCGAAGCGGCTCGAGAATCGCGCGCAGCCGGACGCTGGTCATTCCCGGCTCGTACCGATCGAGCAGGGCGTCGTACGGGCACTCCTCGTAGCCGAACAGCTCGGCGAACTGCCGGACGTACCCGACGATCTCCTCCAAGTGCGGGCGGAATCGTTCGAAGTCCGACGCCCGCTTGGCCTCGGCCCACGCGGCCTGGCTCTTCGATTGGGCGATCGTGAACGCCTCGAACAGGTCGGGCGGAACGGCCTTGTTGCGCCGGTACTCCTTCCCCATGACGCGGACGCTCGCCGCCTCCGCTTCGGAGAGGTCGTCACGCCCTTCGAGCTCCTCGATGCAGCGGCCGAACTCGTCGCTGGTCGAGAGCTCGAACGCCATCCGCGAGAGCTTCCCGATCGTCTCGGCGCGCAGCGCCAGTCCTCTCTTGGGCATGTGGGTTTCCTCGTCCCACGTCAGCAGCGCGACGGCCGAGTTTAGCTTGCCCAGTTCCGTGAGTCGGTCGATGTACGTCGTTCGAGTGTCCACGCGGTGCAGCTCCTCTCCGATCGCCGGACGGCGATCTCGCGCATTGTACCCAGGAAGAAGGGTGGAGCCGATGCCGGACGCCTCTAGAGCAGGGACTCGATCAGCTCCCGGGTCAGCAGCCCGGGGTGCCCGGCAAATCGGACGATCCCGTCGCGATCGATGACGAAGGTCCGGGGGATCCCGAGGACGCCGTAGTCGCCCGCGACCGAGCGGGTCTGGCCGAGCGAGCCGTAGAGGGCGACCAGCTCCGTGTAGTGCTTCGAATCGACGTACGATCGGGCGTCGGCCTCGCTGCGGTCGAGGGAAACGCCGAGGAGGACGACCTCGGAGCCCAGGTCGCGCGCCATCGCATCGATCGACGGCATCGATAGCCGGCACGGCACGCACCAGCTCGCCCAGAAGTCGAGGAGGACCACCCGTCCTCGATAGTCCGCGAGGGACACCGAGCCGCCGTCGAGGGCCGGCAGAGAAAACGGCGGAGCGACGTCGCCGATGTGGTATCCGGTGCTTGGCGCCCCCGGATCGGCCGTGGATTCCGGCGCAGGGACCTCGCGAAGGCCCGGGACCGACGTGTCGACGGTTTCCGGCTCCGGCGATCGCAGCTGGGAGAGGCAGAGCGTGGCGATTAGCGCCGCCACGACGACGCAGACCCCCACGACGCCGGCCCACCAGAACGCTGATCGGCTCCTCCGTGGTTTCGTCATTCCCCCTCCGGGCGATCCGCGGTCTCGTTTCTCGGTCGGTTCCCGTCTATCATCAGCGGGCACTGCCGGAAAGGCAAGCGGAAGGAGAGCCATGAGTCGACGTACGTGCATCGGGCTCGCCCTCGGGGCAGTCATCGGGGCAGTCGTCGTGGTCATCCTCTGGCCGGCCCCCGACCCGCTCGCGGGGGTGGAGACGGTTGCGGTGCGACTCGGCGCCCCGCCGCCTTCACCGGGCGCCGTCGATTTCGAGAGCGAGCTACGGGTTGTCCTCGGAAGACGCGACATCCGGATCGTGTCTGACGAGTCGACGGCCGATGGCGTTCTCTCCCTGACGGACCTGCGCGTCGATCTCGGCGACATCCAGATCTCGCTGACCGACGGGCGGTGGAGCGGTCGGGCGAGCGCTGAGTGCATCCTGACCGACGTCCGCACCGGCGCGGTCCACGCGTTGGACTTACACCTTCGGATCGAGAACGGCGCTGTCCGCGCCGAGCTCGTGCCGCGGAAGTTCTGGCAGTTCTGGAAGTAGGTGCGAACCCGCATGGCGAAGCGGCGGCTTGCCCGCGTTGCGGCCCTGCGATCGGAAGGCTGCGCGGGGAAGACGGATCCGCCATTCTGTGCCGGGGGAGGAGTCGCCGATGATCGATGTGGCGGTGCAGCGGAGTCGGGAGCTGTTCGAGTCGGGCCTCTTCTGCGCCGAGTCGGTGCTGCTGGCGGCGGCCGAGGGACTGGGCGTGAACTCCGATCTGATTCCGCGGATTGCGAGCGGGGTCTGCAGCGGCCTGGCACGGACGGGCGGACTGTGCGGTGCGCTCTCCGGGGCGCTGCTGGTCGTCGGGATGGGGGCGGGCCGCGACGCCGCCGACGAGTCGATCGAGCCGACGTACGAGCTGGTTCGCGAGGTGATTCGAGGATTTGAGGCGAGGTTCGGGGCGACGACGTGCATGGGGCTGACAGGGTGCGACCTGGCGACCGACGAGGGGCAGCGGGCATTTCGGGATCGGGGACAGCGGGCGCTGTGCACGGGGTACGTCGGCGAGGCGACGCGGATGGCCCTCGCGGCGCTGGGGAAGGCCAACTGACGGTGTCCTGGGCGGTTCGGCCGGCCGAAAATCGTGCATCCGCGCGCGACCCGATCCTGCGGCTTCTCGCCGCTTCTGCACGGCCGACGGGGAGCTCGACGGCGCGTGGGATTCCTCGCGGTGAGGAACCGAGGCGCGGGCGGCGAGCGGTGGAATCGAGTCCGTGTACGTACCGGCGACGACCGCGGCGACCCGAACCTCGCTGCGCGACGGCGTCTGCAAGGCGAGGGTCGAGATCGCGACGTCCTGCTAGCCGGTCGCGAGCGACAGGAGCCGATAGAGGCTGTAGGAGAACAGACCGGCGGCCGTCGGGGTCGCCACCCAACCGGCGGCGATCCCCCCGATCGTCCGCATCCGAACGGTGCGAACCCCGTGGATGATCCCGACTCCGACCACCGCTCCGACGATCGACTGCGAGGTCGACACCGGGATCCCGACGATCGAGAAGAAGTGCACCGCCAGCGCCGCGGCCAGTTGGGCCGAAAAGGCGCTCACCGGATCGAGCGGGGTGATCCCGCTGCCGACCGTCTCCGTCACGCGCCGCCCGAACGTGAGCACCCCGAGGGCCATCGCGCCCCCGCCGAGGACGGTCAGCCACACGGGACCGATCCCGAGGTTGGCGATCGGACCCATCGCCGTGCCGACGTGGTTCGCCCCCAACGAGAACGAGATGTAGCACGCACTCAGGATCAGCAGGGCGTGGGGCAGTCGCTGCCAGAAGGCATTCGGGCCGATTCGTCTTAGGATCGACGACGCGATCGCGTTGAGGAGGATCGCGAGAATCCCCACCAGAATGGGACAGACGACCCACACCTCCACGATTTGGAGGATCACCCGCGAATCGAGATCGGCGCTCACCGCCAGCCCGACGCCGGCGACGCCGCCGACGATCGCCTGCGAGGTGGAGACGGGGATTCGGAGCAGCGTGGCGATCGTCACGAAGATCCCGGCCGAGAGCATCGCGCTCAGGACGGCGAGGGACGGGAGGTCGGAGGTGACGATGCCCTTGCCGACGGTGGTCATCACCTCCCTGCCCTGGAGCAGCGAGCCGAGCAGGGCGAATCCGGCGACCAGCAGCACCGCGCGGCGATAGGGGAGCAACCCCGACCCGACGGTCGTTCCGACGCAGTTGCCGGCGTCGTTGGCGCCGATGTTCCAGCCGACGTACGCGCCGGCGAAGAACAGCGGGATCAGCCCGAGCATCGGGCGTCTCCTCGGCCGATGGGCGCACCTCGTCCTGTATCCCGTCCGGCTCTCCGCATCATCCTCCGATCTCCGATCGAAGCTGTGGTATCTCTACTGCTGATAGGGTGTCCTTTATAGACTATACAGGACCGGATTGCACACCTCCTCCGAGCCGTTCGTATGCGGGGGGACATCGGCAGGCCGCGTCCGTGATAGACTGACGAGCGGGCCCGGGTAGGTCAGAGGCGGCGCGCGGAGGAGGGCGGATGCAGAAGGCAACGCTCGGGGTGATCGGCCTCGGGGCGATGGGGCGAAACCTCGTGCTCAACGCGGAGCGGCACGGCTACGCCGTTGCCGCATTCAACCGGTCGGCCGAGCGGACGCGGACGCTTGTCCGGGATCGGCCCGACGGGCTGATCGTTCCGGCGTACGGATTGGAGGAGCTCGTCGCGGCGCTCGAGCGCCCTCGGAAGGTCCTCCTGATGGTGAAGGCGGGGGAGGCGACCGATGCAGTGCTCACGGGGCTGTGGCCCCTCCTCGAGCCGGGTGACGCCGTGGTCGACGGCGGCAACGCACGCGACGAAGACACGGACCGGCGGATCGAGGCGGCGGAGGCCGCCGGAGTCCACTACCTGGGGGCGGGGATTTCCGGCGGCGCGCACGGCGCGTTGGAAGGCCCGTCGATCATGGTCGGCGGATCGCCGGAAGGATACGCGATCGTCGGGCCGATTCTCGAAGCGATCGCGGCGGACGGACCGGAAGGTCGGTGCTGCGCATGGCTGGGGCCGGGGTCGGCCGGCCACTACGTCAAGACGGTCCACAATGGGATCGAGTACGCGATCATGCAGGGGCTCGCCGAGGCGTACGATCTGATGCGCCGGGTGATGGGGCTGCCGATCCCGGAGATCGCCGACGTGTTCGGGGCGTGGAATCGCGGCGCGCTCGGTGGGTACCTCATCGAGATCACCGAACGAATCCTGGAGCGCTCGGATCCGGAGACCGGCGAGCCGCTGATCGAGTCGATCGTCGACGCGGCGGAGCAGAAAGGGACCGGGAAGTGGTCGAGTCAGTCGGCGCTCGAACTCGGATCGCCTGCTCCGACGATCGCCGCGGCGGTCTTCGCGCGGATCCTCTCCTCCCTGAAGGACGAGCGGGTCGCGGCGGAGCCGCGCCTCGCCGGCCCGCCCGAGCGGTCCGGAGATCTCGCGATCGACGAGGTCCACGGCGCGACGCTGCTGACGGCGCTCGGCGCGTTCGCCCAGGGGTTCCGCCAGCTGCGGGACGCGTCGAACGAGCGCGGCTACAGGCTCGACCTCGCCGAGGTCGCGCGGGTCTGGACCGCCGGCTGCGTCATCCGCGCCAAGCTGCTCGGGCCGATCCGGTCCGCGCTCCTCGAGTCGCCGGACCTTCCGTTCCTGATCCTTGCCGAGCCGTTCCGATCGACGTGGGGCGAGCGTCAGGCCGGGCTGCGTCGGACCGTCGTCTACGCGCACCGGAACGGGATTCCGGTGCCGGCGATGAGCTCCGCACTGGAGACGTTCGACGCGTACCGGACGGGGCGGCTGCCGGCGAACCTGATCCAGGCGCAGCGCGACTACTTCGGCGCGCACACGTACCAACGCGTCGATCGGGAAGGGAGCTTCCACACCGAGTGGGAGTCGCAAACGTAGCCGCACGCGTCGGCCCGAGGCCGACGCGCTTAGTACCCGATCCCCCAGACATCGACGAACAGCGGGCCGAGCCCCACCGACAGCTGGTCAAGTACCGTGTTCGTCGCGAGGTCGATCACCGACACGTACAAAGCTTCGTCGAAGTTGTGGGCAGCGTGAGGGACGACGGCGACGGTGTCGCCGGGCGAGATCGCGATGTCGACCGGCTCCGGCGGATCGATGAGCGGATCGTCGAGCGCGATCGTCTTGGTGACCGCGTGCGTGCTCGTGTCGATCACGCTGACGGTGCCGTCGCCGGTGTTGACGACGTACGCCCTTGCGCCGTCGTGGGTGAACGCGACGGCCGCGGGATCCCCTCCGACGTTGATCGACGTACCGGTGAACTCGAGCGGGGCCAGATCGAGCATGAGAACGTGGTCGCTGTACGTCGTGACGTAGGCGTAGTCCCCGCTGGGGTGGATCGCGACGCACCGCGGTTCTTCCGGGTGGAAGACGGTCTGTACGACCGTGTCGGCGGCCGCGTCAATCTCGACAATCGCTTTGCCATTCGCGCACGGCACGTACGCGAAGTCGCCGTTCGGCGCGAACGCGACAACGTTGGATCCGCTCTGGACGGGGATCGTGTCGATCACGCCGAGCGTCGCCGTGTCGATCACCAAGACCTCGTTTCCCAGCCCGCTGCCGGACGTCGCGTACAGCGCGTCGCCGTCCGGATGAATGGCGAGGGAGAATGCCTCCACGGCGAGGTTGGCCTCCGTCACGAGCGCGAGATCTGCGGCGCGGTACTTCGCAAGCCGCAGCGTCGGCGTTGCTCCGACGATCCTGAACCCAGACACGTAGACGAACGCGCCGTCGGGGGAGATGACGGCATCCCACACCGTTTCTGCGGACGCGTTGATCGCGCGCGAGGTGTCGCGTCCGGGAAAGCGGATCTCCGAGACCTTGCCGCTCCAAGGGTGCGTGACGTACGCGATCGCGCCGCGGACGTCGATCTCCTCGGTGGCGGTCCCGGCGACGCCGTCGTCGTCGTAGACGGTCAGCGTCACGGTGTACGTTCCGGGCCAGGTGTAGGTGTGGTCGACGGTCTCCGCGGTCGTGGCGGCCTCGGCGCCGTCGCCGAAGTCCCAGGTGTAGACGACGATCGCCTGCGGCTCGACGGGGACGCGGGACGGATCGGTCGAATCGCCGGCGTCGAACGTTACCTCCTCGTTGATGAACGGGTCATGGGGTTGCCAGTCGAGCTTTGCGACCGGGGCGTCGCCGCCGCCCACGGTGGTCGCGACGACGTCAAGCGTCGCTGTCCCGGTGGCGCCGTGGGCGTCGGTTACGTACAGCGTCGCGGTGTGCAGCCCGATCTCCGCGTATAGGTGGATGATCGGCTGGGAGAAGTTGGTCCCGATCGCCGGTTGCGTTCCGTCGCCGAAGTCGAGCCGGTAACTGATCAGCGACCCGCCCGGCGCCGACGAGAGTGAGACGTCGAACGAGACGATCAGCGGAGCGTCGCCGAGGGTAGCGTCGGCGCCGAGGACCGCGATGGGGCCCGCCTGGCCGCTCCCCGCCGCCTCGCCGACGACGATCGCTTCGGTGGCGTGATCGGTGCGGCCGTGGTCGTCGGTGATCTCGAGGGCGGCGGTGTACGTCCCCGCTGCGTCGTACGTATGGATGACGGCGTCATCGAGCGCCGTCCCGGTTTCCAAGCCGGTCCCGTCGCCGAAGTCGAGCCGATATCGGTGCAGGCCGCCCGGCGCGGTGGAGTCGGAGAGATCGAAGGTGACCCGAAGCGGCGCGTCCCCGGACGTCGGATCGCCGACGAGCACCGCAGTCGGCGGGGCGCCGAGCAGACGATCCAACCACTCGCACGACGCCAACGACATCAGCGCACCCACGACGACGAGCACACCGAGGAGGAGCCTCCCGTTTCTCAACGTCCGATCGCCTCCGAGCACATTTCGCCGCCGTATCCTAGAGCGAACGGTCGCATGTGCCAAGGCGCGACGAAGGCAGGGATGCGGCGGACCGTCGCGGCCGGGTCAGACCCGATCCCGAAAGCGCTGCCAGACGAGGCTCACTCCGAACAGGATCACCGCGATCGGCCATAGGCGGCCGACTTCCGACCACGCGCTCCAGCTCAGGACGCCGATCGTGTTGAGCAGCAGAACGATCCCGGCGGCCACGATGAGCAGCGGGAGCACGATTCCGCTGCATCGACCGATTCGCACGTCGATCACCTCCCCGAACCACCGCCCGGCGGTCGCGGCGCCGGCGACGATCGATCGGGACGGCGCCCCTCTCCAGCCGTCGCCTCGGCCCCGAGACCCCGAGCGGATGGGGAAGTGTAGCACAGGCGCAACGCGTGCCGCCAGCAGCGGCTACGACCCGCGAACAAGCACGGAGATCAAGATGACCAGGAGGACGATCAGCGGCGAGACGAGCGAGAGGAACCGGCCGAGCAGCGGGGCGGTCCGCTTGCGGAGGAGGCCGCGGAGAAGGAGGGCGCCGACGACGAGGCTCAGCGTCACCGCGAGCCACTGCAGCGCGTACCGCCAGATCGGTGGGCGGGAGGGGAGGGCCCAGACTGCAAGCCAGATCGAAGCGGGCAGCCCAGCGATCCAGGCCAGCGCGAGGGAAAGCAGAGCTCGATTCCCGAGCACGGGGATCCGCCGGGTCACGATTCCCGCCCAGCTGAACAGAAGCGATGCGCCGAGGGTCCAGATCGAAACCAGCTGGAGTGCGTCGGTCCGGACGAAGACGTGGATGAGCAGGAGCAAGAGGGTCAGGAGGGCAGCGCCGCCGGCCGCGAGGAACCAGCGGGACGATCTTGTTAGCGACGCCCGACGCAGCTCGGGCATTCGGGGTGTGTTCGTGGGGCTCATCCGGCCCATCGAGGGTAGCGATGGACGCTCTCACGGCCAAGGCAGAATGTCTCGGCCGAAGGGGACGCGAGGCCGATCGGCGGCTGGAGCGCGGGCGATCCCTCGGATACGATCGACCGACCATGGAGAAGCGGGCGTTGCTGTTGGACGGCGGACTGGATGACGGTGCGGTCACGCGAGCGGCGGCCGCGGCGGCGGCCGACGTCCTCGGTGGTGAGGACTGGCAGGTGACCCACCTGGCGCTACGCGAGATCGAGATCGCTCCATGTCGGGGCTGTTTCGGATGCTGGGTGTATTCGCCCGGGGTCTGCGTCATCGACGACGCTGGGCGCGATGTCGCGCGGCGGGCGGCGCAGAGCGACCTTCTCGTCTTCCTGACGCCGGTGACGTTCGGCGCGTACTCCTCCGAGCTGAAGAAGGCGATCGACCGGTTGATCCCGAACATCCTGCCGTTCTTCCGCCGGGTACGCGGGGAGGTGCATCACGTGAAGCGGTATGCACGGCCGGCGCGTCTGCTCGCGATCGGCGTGTCAGCGAGCGGCTCGGTCGACCCGGACGAGGAGGAGCTGTTCGAGAAGGTCGTGTCGCGAAACGCGATCAATTTCCACGCGCCGGTGCACCGCATCTGCGTGCTCGGATCGCAACAGGACGACGCGGTCGTCCGTCGGCGGATCGAAGACGCCGTCCGGGCGGTGATCGGGCGGTGAGCGAAGGCGGTCCCCGCGTCGTTCTCCTCGTCGGGAGCCCGAAGGGGCTCGAGAAGAGCGCGTCCGCCCGCCTCGGCGGCGCGGTCGTCTCCGGGCTCGAAGAGCGCGGGTGGACGAGCGAGTCGATCCACCTGAATGCCGCGGTGGCCTCCGACTTGGGCCGCCGGGAACTGGTCGAGACGGTCGATCGGGCGGACGTCGTGCTGTTCGCCTCTCCGCTGTACGTCGACTCCCTCCCTGCTCCGGCGATCCGAGCGCTGGAGCTCATCGCCGCGAACCGGCGGGTCGGGCGGACCGATCGGGTGCCTCGCTTCGTTCCGATGATCAACTGCGGATTCGTCGAGGCGAGCCAGAACGACACCTGCCTGCGGATCCTGCAACGATTCGCGGACGGCGCTGCCTTCGAGTGGCTCGCCGGCATCTCGCTCGGCGGAGGGGGCGCGCTGACCCAGCGCGTCCGCAAGGCGTTCGACCTCCTCGTGGAGGCAATCGATCTGGAGCTCCTGGCCCCCGTCGAGGTCGATCGGTTGACTCGAAAGCCGATCATGCCGAAATGGCTGTACGTCCTTGGCGGCAACGCGATGTGGCGGCGGGAGGCGGCCAAGAACGGGGTCAGGGATCGGCTTCGCGATCGCCCCTACCAGCGCTCCGCTGCGTAGTCGCGGGGGACCGGGCGGCGGTTCACGTCTTGCGGCAGACGGCGATCAGGTGCGTGCCCATGTCCAGGCAGCCGGGCTCGCGGCACGCCTCGATCTCCATCTCGACGAGCTGTCGCCAGGTCGGATCGGTCTCATCGATCCCTTCCAGGAGGTCGGCCCAGCCGACCGACAGGCAGTTGCTGGCCGAGATTGCTTCGATTGCGAACCCGGCGCGCTCGAGCGCGCGGCGCAGCCAGGCGGCGCGAAACATATGCGTGTAGTGGCGCCCCGGCCCGATCGTCTCGGGGGTGAGATCGCCGGACGAGAGGATCCTCCGGTTTGCGCTCGGGTCGGTCTCGAGAACGCTGGGCAGGAACTGGTGGACGGTCCCCCACAGCGACATCGCGCTGAGCACGAGCGTCCCGGCGTCGGAGAGGACTCGATGGAGCTCGGCCAAGGCGTCGTCGCGGCGGTCGAAGACGTAGCTCAACGGACCGCCGGTACAGACGACGGTGTCGAACGAGCGATCGGCGAAGTGCGGGCGGAGATCGCAGAGATCGCACTCGACCCACGCCTCGACCGCCGAGGCGAAATCGAGGCGTGCCGCGTTGTCGCGGTTCAGTCGCAGCTGTCCTGGGGAGAGGTCGGCGACGACGATCCGATCGGTGATCGCCGCAAGCTCCCGCGTGAAGCGCCCGGCCCCCGCGCCGACCTCGAGGACGCGGTCCCCGGGACGCACGTAGCGCCGCACGTAGTGGAGATGGACGTGTAGCTTGACCCGCTCGACCGGCGAGTCGTCCCATCGATCCCACTCGCGGGATCCAGAATCGTCGTAGTGCGCGCGGACCCAGTCCGGATCGTAGCGGGCCATCGGCCGCCTCCCGTGGATCGGTGGCGGTGGACTACTCCTCCTCGTCCGCCCAGTCTCGGATCCTCTGTTTGATCTTCCGCTCGATGTGCTCTCCGAGGTCGTCCCAGTCGGTGTTCTCGTCGACGTCGACCCAGCGGGCGAACCCCCGCTTGATCTTCCGCTCGATCCGCTCCCCGAGATCGTCGAGCTCCTCTTCGTCCCCGGCCCAGCGCTCCACGCCGCGGCGGATCTTGCGCTTGATCCGCTCGCCGACCTCGTCCCAGTCCCTGGTCCTCTGCGCCCGCTGCCACGCCGGGCTCGCGCCGATCCCGACCCAAGCGGTGAGGATGGTCGCCAGGAACCAGATCGCGGCGGCCTGCCAGTAGCTCAGCTTGACGGCGACCAGCGCGAGCTGGTCGACAAGGATCCCGTTCCACAACAACTGGAGGATCCAGCTGAAGAAGAAGAACGCGGCGACGCCCCCTGCGGCGATCGCCTTGGCAAGCAGTTTCATGTCCCTCCCTCCGTTCGACCCGTCCCCCCGTGGCGGGTCAGTCGTTGTACCTGCGCCACTTCCTCGAGATCGTCGGCGAGACCCCGATCCCCGCCCACGCGAAGAGAATGATTGATAGGAACCAGATCGCGGCGGCCTGCCAGTAGTTCAGCTTGGCGGCGACCAGCGCGAGCTGATCGACCAAGATCGAGTTCCACAGCAGCTGGATGATCCAGCTGAAGAAGAAGAATGCCGCAATCCCGCCCCCCGTGATCGCACCTCGTAGAAGCTTCATCGTTCCTTCCACCTCCGTCCTTTCGTCTCGATCCCATTGATTCTACACCCGTCTGTCGACCGAACCGATCGATCGGTTCAACGGGATCGGCCCCGGGCCCGATCGGTTCGAAAGGGCGGAAGCGACGGACCGGCGCTAGAACTCCCAGTCGGGGTACGGGACCGGAAGTCGGAACGCGCGGTCGAGGCGATCGAGAAGCTCGGGCGGGCCGGCGAGATCGTCGGTCCACGCAAGGGTGGTCGCGGGCCGGACGCCGAGCCACAGCCGGCTGAACGCGTTCACCGAGGCGACGAGGGTCGGAAGCGACCGATCCGCTCCCCGATCAGCGTGGCAGTCCGGACCGACCTCGACGACGTACTCCCCGGTGGCGCCCTTCCAGCTCGAGCCGGCGTCGAGGTACGGCTCGATCGGGTCGGAGAGGGTCAGGTTGAATCGAACCGGGGCGGCGTCGAGCGACGTCCGTGCCAGGCAGCCGGGGAGGTTGAGAAGGCGGACCTGCCAGTACGCGCTGGCGGTCATCCGGTTCTCGTGGGGGGACCGCCGGGTGATCTGTCGGGACTTGAAGGGGCGTTGGAGGAGGTCCTGGAGCTGGATCCCCGGTGGCTCGCGCATCTCGATCGACCGGACCTGCTCCTCGAAGCTGCGCAGCAGGCCGAGCAGCTCGTGGAACTGCTCCTTCGTTCGGTAGGCCATCCAGAACACCTCGTACGGCCCGTGCTCTGGCTCCTTGGCGGAGCACCAGAAGTGATGGCTCAGCTCCCCGCGGTCGTCGACGTAGCCGAGGCCGAACCCGTTCTCCGCCCAGCGCATCTCGCCGCAGGTCACCTGCGGACTGTCGATGTTGCATGCGCCGTGGTAGCGGATCCGCCGGAGCCGGCCCGCGTGCATCCTCTCCCAATCGGAGCGCTCGAGCCGGACGGGGATCCCCGGCTTCGTCGATACGGTTAGCAGCGACGGATCGAAGGCACACCAGTGCTCGTAGCCGCCGTTGCCAAAGCCGAGCTGGTTGTAGTACCCCTGCTCGAAGACCCCGAGCGCCGCGACCAGGCCCCCCGACGCCGCCCCCTCGGCCACCAGACGGGCGGTCAGGCGTCCGGCGAGCCCCCGCTTGCGGGCGACCCGGCTCGTCGTCACCCCGGTGACCGCGACGAGCGGCAGATCGCGACGGCCGTGGCGAAGCGTCCCCGGGTCGGTCGTCACCATGCACTCGACACTCGGTCCCACCTCGGCGACCATCGTCCGGCCGCCCTCGACAAGGCTGGCGAACGCGTCCTCGTGCTCCGGCTTGGTGCACCATCCGACCTCGCGGTAGATCCGCAGGACGTCATCTCGGTCTCGGTCCGGTTCGTAGTCCCTGAAGAGCACGTCGTTCCTTTCCGAACGGGAACCGCGAGGCGGTCCCTCACTGCATGAACAACCCCCCGTTGACGTTGATCGTCTGGCCGGTGAGGTAGCCGGCGTCCTCCGAGGCGAGGAACGCGACGAGGGCCGCGATCTCGTCCGGCTCAGCGATTCTCCGGGCGGGGATCTTCGCTGCGATCTCCGCCTCCCGTGCCGCCAGCGCGGCGGCATTCATGTCCGTCCGCGTATAGCCTGGCGAGACCGCGTTGACGGTGATCGACGGCGCGAGTTCCAGCGCCAGCGACCGGGTTAGCCCGATCAGACCGGACTTCGCCGCAGCGTAGTGGGCGCCGTGATCGGATCCGGTCATCGCCCGAAGCGAACAGATGTTCACCACGCGCCCCCAGGGCTGTTCCTTGAGGAACGGGAGAGCGGCCTGGGTGGCGAGCATCGCCGCCGACAGGTTGACGGCGATCGCCCGATTCCAGTCCTCGGTCGTCATCTCTTCGAGGGTCGTGTGCTGCGAGAATCCCGCGTTGTTGACGACGATCCGGAGCCCCCCGAACGCGGACGCCGTTTCCTCGACGAGCCGCCGGGCCTGGGCGGGATCCCCCACGTCCGCGCGGACGACGAGCGCTCGCCCTCCGGCCGCTTCGATCGCGCCCGCGACCTCCCGCGCCCTGCCCTCCCGGCTCACCCAGTTGATGCAGACGCCATAGCCGGCAGCGGCCAGGCGCTGCGCGATCGCCGCGCCGATCCCCCGTGAGCTGCCGCTGACGACCGCACCGGGCAGAAAGGGTCCATCGGGTTCTCGAGTCATGATCACGCGGAGTATACCTCGCCCGCGTCGGGGCTTCGACGGATCAGAGGTGCTTCAGCGCTTCCCGTGCGACGTCCACCCGGCGCTCGTCCTCGAGCCAGCGCATCAGCTCCGGGCGAACGATCTCCGGACAGCGACGGCCCAGCCTCCACATTGCGGAGGATACGCCGCGCCAGACGGATCGGCGCTCGTCCAGGGAGAGCTTCCGGAGGACGATCAGCGCCTTGCGAGCGATCGGTGCCGCCGCGGGGGTGGAGAACGCCATCGCCACGTTCCACAATACCGACGGATCGTTGGACGTCGACCACCTGACGAGGTACTCGAACGCGTTCATGGGGTAGCTTCGCAGGAGAATCCCGCCGAGCGCGGACGGTCCGAGCGATCGACGGATCGAGCTGTCGTCGTCGGCGAGGAGCGGCTCGATCAGCTTGAGCAGCGGGTCGGCCCGTTCGAGGCGGTCCGGGCGCCCGGCCCGGCCGGCGGCGATCACGACCGCGCGGCGGACGTTGGGAGATGCGTCCTCCCGCCAGGTTCTCAGCACGTCGAGCATGTCGGAGAAGTCCGCACGGAGCAGCCGACCGCAGGTCTCGGCGGCGGCGTCGCGTACCGTCCACTCGTCGTCGTCGCTGAGGCGGCGCAGGAGTTCCAGCGCCGTCCCGTTGTCGTGCTGGTAGCAGGCGGGAATCATCTGGCTCGCGAGACGGCGCGACGCTGGATCGCCGTTCGCGGCAAGTTCCCCGGTCTTCACAAGGACAACCGAGGGATCGTCGACGGACTCGACGAGCCGATCGGCCGCGTACCGGATGTCCCCGATGCGAGCCTCGCGGAGGGCTCGCGGGAGCGAATCGATATTCCCTCGCGTGATGGTTCGTTCGATCCGGTCTCGCATCGTATCACCGTGGCACGGGACGTGGTTCCTCCACTGTAGCGGTCGGCCGGAACCCCCGTCAAGTCCTGGCGGTTGCCGTTGGGGAATCGATCGCCTACCATCTCCACGCGATCCGGAAACCCGCATGCGAGGGGGGAAGAAAGTGGGTTGCACCGAGGGCTTCGCATCGGCTTCGTCCTGGCTCGAACGGGATCTCAATCCGCTGGAGACCGTCCGCCGCAACATCCCTCATCCGCCGTTCCTTTCCTGACCTGGCGACGGGAGCGGAAACAGGAACCGAAGGGAAAGGGAGAGGGAATGCAGCAGGAACAAGTCCACAAGCCGTACAGGATCAAGGTCGTCGAGCCGATCCGCCTGTTGTCGGCGGTCGAGCGGGAACGGTGCCTCAAAGAGGCCGGGTATAACGTCTTCTACCTCCATGCGAGCGACGTCTACGTCGATCTCCTGACCGATTCGGGGACCGGCGCGATGAGTCAGGAACAATGGGCGGCGATGATGCGCGGCGACGAATCGTACGCAGGGAGCCGCAGCTACGACCGGTTCCGGCGAGCGGTCGACGACGTCTTCGGGTTCGACTACGCCCTGCCGACGCATCAGGGACGGGCGGCCGAGAACGTTCTGTTCTCGGCGATCCTGAAGGAAGGCCAGGTCGTCCCGAACAACATGCACTTCGATACGACGCGGGCGAACGTGATCGCCAACGGCGGCGATCCGGTGAACCTCGTCGGCGACATCGCGTTCGATCCGTCGGCGAAGTACCCGTTCAAAGGGAACATGGATCCCGAGAAGCTCGAACGGCTGATTGCGGACGTCGGTACCAGTCGCATCCCGCTGGTGATGATGACGATCACCAACAACAGCGGCGGAGGGCAGCCGGTGTCGCTCGCCAACCTGCGCGAGATCCACGGGATCGCCAGAAGCCACGGGATTCCGTTCTTCCTCGACGCATGCCGGTTTGCCGAGAACGCCTACTTCATCCGCGAACGCGAGGCGGGCTACGCCGACAAGTCTCCCCTCGAGATCGCTCGGGAGATCTTCGCGCTGGCCGACGGGATGACCATGAGCGCCAAGAAGGACGGTCTGACCAACATCGGGGGGATCCTCGCCATGAACGACCGCGCCCTGTACGAGGCGGCGAGGGAGCGACTGATCCTGATGGAGGGATTCCCGACGTATGGGGGCCTCGCGGGGCGCGACCTCGAGGCGATCGCCGTGGGGCTGTACGAGGCGCTGGACATCGACTACCTCGCGGATCGGGTGGGCCAAACGCGCTACCTCGGCGAGGGGCTGCGGGAGGCCGGGATCCCGATCATCGAGCCGATCGGGGGGCATGCCGTGTACATCGATGCAAAGTCGCTGCTTCCGGGATTCCCTCAGCGGGAGTTCCCCGCCTTGGCGGTGGCCGACGCGCTGTACACCGAGGCCGGCGTGCGCGGCGTGGAGATCGGGAGCGTCATGTTCGCCGGCCGGGACGAAAGCGGTCGCGAGGTCTTTCCCGAGCTCGAGCTAGTACGGCTCGCGATCCCGCGCCGGATGTACACGCGGACGCACTTCGACGCGGTCATCGCCGGAGGGAGGGCCGTCGCCGACGGGCGGGCCGAGCTTCCCGGGTACCGGATCGTCGAGGGACAGGGGCCGTTGCGGCACTTCGTCGCGCGGTTCGAGCAGCTCGTACGGTAGATCATGACAGCCGATCGCCTGGGCGAGATCGCGGCGCTCGGCACGTCGGTTCTTTGGGCGCTGACCTA
>Ga0180433_10001311_pt1 | contig 41701 bp, 37 predicted proteins | sample SS_ome_8_FD_132980 | JGI IMG/M metagenome (GOLD analysis project Ga0180433, IMG submission 132980) | Hypersaline lake sediment archaeal communities from the Salton Sea, California, USA - SS_1_D_1 metaG | ecosystem: Environmental > Aquatic > Non-marine Saline and Alkaline > Hypersaline >...
CACAGATGATGGATTAGTTCACCTACAAAAACTTCCCTTGCAACACTTAGAGCTGAGCTTCTGCCTAAACATCACAGATAATGGGTTAGTTCACCTACAAAAACTTCCCTTGCAACACTTAGAGCTGCGCGGCTGCCTAAACATCACAGATAATGGGTTAGTTCACCTACAAAAACTTCCCTTGCAACACTTAGACCTGCGCTACTGCCAAAAGATCACAGATAATGGGTTAGTTCACCTACAAAAACTTCCCTTGCAACACTTAGAGCTGCGCGGCTGCCGAAACATCACAGATAATGGGTTAGTTCACCTACAAAAACTTCCCTTGCAACACTTAGACCTGCGCTACTGTCAAAACATCACAGATAATGGGTTAGTTCACCTACAAAAACTTCCCTTGCAACACTTAGAGCTGCACCACTGTCAAAACATCACAAGCGCCGGAGTCGATCGCCTACAACAAACCTTAAATTATGCCCTTTTAACTTTGAGGTATTGAGAGATTGTCAACAGTTGTGTCTAAGCTGACTATTTTGTATTTTCCTTTTAGGAAGATAGCCATTTCTTTTCACTATTTGTCGTGCCTGCTTGTCTTTGAGATCTTTATGCTGTTCTAAGTGCTCTGCTACTTCGTATTGCTCGTTAAAACACTTTCTAGACTTGTTAAAAGTCCTGAAAAATGAGATCCTTCTTCATGAATGTACTCCTTTACGTCTGCAAGTCCTTGATAAGAAAGAGGCTTCTTTAAGGGTGCAGGTAGAGAAAGCAACCATATGCTATCGCCGAATTTCCTTCTTACCTCATTTACGCATCCGGGTTGTGCATTGGTGAATGTGGCTAAGTTTTTTCATTTTTTTTTGCTGTTTTTTTGTTAGGGGATCTAACAGTAGAATACAATCGTAATTTTTTGAAAAGGCCGCTTTTGTCCAGTTAGCGGAGCCTAGCACTAAGGTAGTGTTATCGACGAGCATGAATTTATGATGAAAGATGTGAGAGCCCTGGTTTATCCGCACGTCGATGCCAGCAAGCTTTAGCTTTTCTGCAACTTGCTTGCTTGCTCCAAAGGAGGATTGCTTGTCAATGGTTACAGAGACCTGTACCCCTCGCATGTGAGCTTCGATAAGCTTTTGGGCAAGCTCTTTGTGGGTAAAGGTAAACATGCAGACCTCGATCTTTGTTTGTGCAGAGGCAATTAACTCCAATAGCTTGGAAAGCGCCTCTTGCTTTTTTTCGGGTAGAGGCCAAAAGAGGAGCTTTTGCTCTGCAATGGAGCCTTGGAAGTGATCAAAGTGTTGTTTGTGTAGCATTTTGGCAAGGGTGGGATTGTAGAGGCCAACGATCAAATTTTCGTGCATGCGCAGCGATTCGGAGGTGAAATTTGCCGAGCCTATCCAGACTTTTTGTTGATCGATGACAAGAATTTTGCGATGCATGAGTGCCGAGGAGCGGATGGGGTGTTGGGTAATGTTTGGGTCTAATTGCCTAAAGGCTCTTGGATCTGTTTTGGTGTCGTAAATCACTTGTACTTGGAGGCCTTTTTGGGCGGCTTGATTTAGCACTTTGACTACGTTTGGGTCTGTAAGGGAGTAGATGTAGAGATCGATGTGGGTTTTGGCTTGTTTAATTTCTTTGTAGAAGATTTTACCCAGGTGGTCGGGGAATGCGGAGGCAAAAATAAGAGGGGGTTTGTCTTCTGCTACTTTTTCGATTGGCCAAAATGAGGCGATGGTCCAAAAGGAGAAGAGAGAAAGCAAAAAGAGACGGAATAGTTTTATGGGGGAGGGGAGCATGCGTCTTGTAAATAAAAAAACCAACCAGGTGGTGGTTGAGTTTACAGAAAATTCGACGATTTTTCATAGCAAATTTTTGGAAAATGAGATGAAGAGTATGGGAATTTTGATCCCGCATGGATTACGTGGGATCTACGGTAAGGATTGTATCTTATTGGGGGAGGAGCACTTTCAGCGCGCCTTTAAAGAGGTGTACTACTTGACGACGATGGATCCAGCCCATTTTTTTTGGCAGGATTAGCCGAATTAGATGTGGGCGTTGATACTGTCACCCATCTCGACCGGTTTGGAGAAATATTTTGACCAGCGCTCCTTCACCAGTAGGCGGGTGGCATCATCAGCCACGAGCTCATCTGGATAGCTAGGCTTCATGCGCGCGTCAATGCAGATTGGAAAGTGGTAGCAGATGTGATGGCGCACTACCTCAGGATCCCTACCAAATATATCGGCCGCCGGCTCAAATCGGGTAAATACCGTCCACATAAAACTCGCTTCGTTCTTTAACGCCTTCGAAAGATCATCTACAAAGACCACAAGCGGATAACGAGAAAAATCAGGGTGTTCTAGATGCTTTTTTAAATCTGGTTGTTGGGAGTAGGGAGGCGCCTCGCAGACGAGACAGCCTGGGCAAAAGAGGGCAGCGCGCTTGATGGCGTCGGGTAGTTGCGAGGGAGCCTCTTGGCAGAGATTGCGCACCTTGGGGCCTACACCTACCATCACTCCACGAGAGCCCTCGTTGAGTTTGGGGCCTGTATAATCGAGGGTATCTAGGCAGAGGTTGGAAAAGATAAAGAGATCCTTGCGGGGGTCTAGGCGCTCTAAAATAGTTTGCAGCACTAGCGTGAAGTTTTGCAGATCAACGGATTGGTCAGTGATGAGCAAAAACTTGGTAAGGGAGAGCTGCCCCTCGCCTAAAATACGGAAGGCGCTGGTGATTGATTCGCGTGCATAGCGCTCGTTGACAACGGCAGCACTTAAGGAGTGGTAGCCTGTGGCGCCATAGCTCCAGAGGGACTTGATGGCGGGCATCACGAGAGGAAAGAGGGGTGAGAGCAACTTTTGTAGGTAGTCACCGATGTAGTAATCCTCTTGAAAGGGTTTGCCCACAACCGTGGCAGGATAGATGGCCCGTTTGCGGTGGTAGATTGCCTCGCACTCAAAGTAGGGAAATTCGTGGGCAAGGCTATAATAGCCGTAGTGGTCTCCAAAGGGGCCCTCGAGGCGTCGTTTGTGGGGAGGACTTTTGCCCACGAGGGCAAATTCGCACTCAGCAATGAGGGGATAGTCATTTTCTGGGCAATTGGTTACATGAATGCGCCCTTTTTGCAAAAAGCCTGCAATTAAAAGCTCCGAGAGATTTTCGGGTAGCGGTGCAATCGCACTTAAAATGAGTGCAGGTGCGCCCCCAATAAAAATATTGACATCGAGGTTTTGGTTCGCCTCTTCTGCGCTTTTGTAGTGAAAGCCTGCTCCCTTACCAATCTGAAAGTGGAGGCCTGCTTGTCGGGAGTTAAAGCGTTGGATGCGGTACATACCTAAGTTGGCGGGGCCGCCACCGGCAGGTTCTGTGTAGACAAGGGGGAGGGTTACAAAGTGGCCGCCATCTTCGGGCCAACTCTTGAGCATCGGCAGCTTTTGCATGTCGACGGGGTTCATTTGATGTTCTTTGATGTGGCCCTGACGCACTTTTTTGGTGCCCGCGTGGCGTGCTCTGGCTAAAAGCGAGCGGCTTTTCCATAAACCTTTTGCTGAAGGGTTGTGCATGAGGGAGATGAGTCCGCCTAAGATCTTTTCAGGGTGGGGGCCAAAGCAGAGGGCAACGCGTCTGTGGGAGCCAAAGAGGTTTGTCACCACGGGAAAGTTGGATCCTTTGACATTGTGAAAAAAGAGGGCGGGGCCATCAGCTGCGGCGACGCAGCGATGGATCTCGGCTATTTCTAGGTTTGGATCGACGGGTTCGTAAATATCGACGATCTCTTTTTCACGTCGGAAAAGCTCGATGAGTTGTCGTAGATTGTGTAGGGAGTAGAGGTGGTGTTTCATGGGGCGGTTTCTCAGTAATAAAAAAAACCATTTTACACCCAAGTTATTTTTTGTGTAAGAAAAAGCGAAGGCAGGGCCTTCGCACTCCAAATAGACTTGCAGCTCCTTTGGAGTGCGAAGGCCCTGCCTTCGCTTTTTTAGAAGTCGTCTACAACAGATATGGTATTAACTTTAAATGATTGCACAGTACGCTGAAATGTCATGTGTGCATTTTTTTCAAACCATTGAGCTGAACACCAAGGATATTGAATGGCATTGGTTACCAAACCATGTTTTACAGGGTTTTGCATGACATATTTTAATCGTGCATAGTAGGACTTGATATAGGTTAATCGTGTATCCCAATACTGAAACCAAACTTTTCTCCCTGTTGTTTTATCTAGGGTATTGAGCTTCCGACTGCTCATCGAATGAAAATGATTAATAAATGAGTTTAGTGGGGATGAATCCTGAAAAGTCAGTAATATAAGATGGTAATGGTTTGCAAATAGGCTCCAAGCTCGAATCTTTAGTCCGTAATCTTGAATAAGTTGGAGTAGGACGGACTGTAGCATATCTAAGGACGCTGGTGAAGAGAAGTAATGGGCTTTACCATGTGTAGATCCTGTAATCATGTATGCCCCAGTTGCCTTGGTATGGTGTACTGGAGCATGATGCCACTGTGTCATTGATATATGGATCCCTCTTATGTTTAGAGGTTAAGATTACTTCTGAAAAAAGCGAAGGCAGGGCCTTCGCACTCCAAAATTAAACCTTTTCGCCCTTGGCGCGCATATCCTTGACCACAGCCGCCAAACCACGCTTGTCAATCGTGCGCATCGCTGCAGCCGATAGACGAATGCGTATAAAACGATTCTCCTCAGCAAACCACAACTTTTTAGTCATTAAGTTTGGCAAAAAACGGCGCTTTGTCTTGCCCGTAATGTTTAGGCCAATGCCCTTCTTCTTTTTTGCAATTCCACGTATTGTGTAAGATCGGCCCTTGGCGGGCTTCTTGTCTGTAACTTGACATCTTCTGCTCATGATGCATCCTCCCTAAATAATGGCGAAATACTACCACTTTACAGACAATATATCAAAGAAAAATGGCATAAAAATTGCGAAGAGACCCATATGGTAAAAAAAATAGCTGTCGATTTTGCAGTCATTGGCTCCGGACCCGCTGGGCAAAAGGCAGCCATTCAAGCCGCTAAACTCGGTAAATCCGTCTGCGTTATCGAGAAAAAACCCTCCCTTGGAGGCAATAGCCTCAACTCCGGAACCATCCCCTCTAAATCCCTCAGAGCAGCTATTTTAGACCTAAGTCGCTACAATGAAAGAAGTTTTTATGGCTCCAGTTGCCTCCGCGAGGTCACCATTGCAGACCTCAACTATCGACTCAATACCGTACTTGAGGCAGAAAGGGCCATTTTAGCCAGACAATTTAAAAAAAATAAGATCCAGGTCATTGCAGGAAAAGCACACTTTACCTCACCCACCACCTTGCAAATCAACCAAAATGAGCTTGCTATAGAAGCAAAATATATTTTGATCTCCACTGGCTCCGAACCCAGAAACCCACTACACATTCCTTTTGATGAGCAGGTGATTTTAGACTCCACCCGTCTACTCTCCATCAATCGAGTCCCCAAAACCATGCTGGTTTTGGGTGGGGGCGTCATTGGTGCCGAATACGCAAGCTTTTTTGCAGCCCTGGGAACAGAAGTAACCGTTTTGGATAAAAGAGGGCGATTACTACCTGGTCTGGATGCTGAAATTGGAATCCATTTGCAGGTGGGGCTGCAGGAGATAGGTCTCAAGTTTATCCCACACAAAACTCCCAAAGAGATTTTCAAGGAAGGGGACCATGGCAAGGTGATCTGTGAAGATGGGAGCCAATATGTGGCCGATGCGGTTTTGTATGCCTTGGGACGCGAAGCCAATGTAAAGTCGCTCCATTTAGAAAATGCGAATCTCTCCGTAAATGAAAGGGGATACATCGGGGTCAATCAATACTTTCAAACCACGACACCTAATGTCTATGCAGCAGGGGATGTGATCGGTCATCCAGCCCTTGCCTCTACCAGCATGGAGCAGGGGCGGTTGGCCGCACGCCACGCCTTTTGTCTCTCCACCCACTCCTTTCCTTCCTTCTATCCTTTGGGCATCTACACCATCCCAGAAATTTCGAGCTGCGGTTATACCGAAAAAGAGCTGCGCGCAAAGGCAGTGCCCTATGAAGTAGGGCGCGCTTATTATTATGAAATTGCACGCAGTCATATTTCTGGCAGTAGCCACTTGGGGATGTTTAAGATCCTCTTTGATAAGCACACTTTAGAAATCTATGGAGTTCATATTGTGGGGCGCAATGCCACCGAGGTGATCCACATTGGACAGCTTGCAATGAGCTTTGGTGCCAAGCTTGACTACTTTGTGGATCAAATCTTCAACTACCCAACTTTTGCAGAAGGGTACCGAATAGCGGCATTCAATGGACTCAATAAGGTGAATCACTTGTCCTGATTTTTGATTGTTGGTATCATCTTTTTTTATGATACGTTATCTGCTTTGTTTCTGTTTGATGGCTAGTGTCTATGCGGCACCCCATTCGAAGAGTCTATTTCATAGCTTGGATCCCCATTCAGTGCGGCAAAATCTGGCTCTTTGGGAACTTTATCCCGAAAGCGAGGGGGGAAAGCTTGCCCTCCAGCGTGCCTGTGAGCTTTTAGATGTCTCACAAATGACGCTGCATGTACTAAAAAACTGCATTAATCCCTTTGCACAAAAAAAAGAGCTCTCAGAGCAAGTAGTTGTCCAAATCGAACAACTTGCAAGCCATCTGCCCAATAGAAAGCTAGCTGGCTACTCAGCCTCTTGCGAAAAGGAGATCTTGTGCTTGAGCTCCAATCAGATCGATCTAGGAAAAGCCTTAATTTTTTCCCAATTTGAGGATGGTCCAGAGGCGCAGTTGCAGGCAAGGCGCTACTCGGCTCTTTTGGATCTTATGGCATTGCGTATTTTAGCGCGCCTTGAGCCTGATACACCAGCGCGCGAAAAAATTAAGATTATCAATACCTTCATCTTTGAAACCCTGCACTACCGATTTCCTCCAGAATCACTTTATGCAGAAAAGATCGACAAATATACCTTTTTGGCATCGGTGATGGACAATCACCTCGGTGTCTGTTTGGGTGTCTCAGCGCTCTACTTGGCCCTAGCGCAGCGGTTGGATTTACCCCTGAAGCCGATAACACCTCCCGGACACATCTACCTAAGCTATGTAGATAAGGAGGGCCGCGTTAACATTGAAACCACAGCGCGCGGAATCGATATTGACCAAGAGCGCTACCTAACGATTCATACACACCGTTTGCACCCCAGAACCCTCAAAGAAGTTGTGGGAATGACGCATGTTAACGAAGGTTCTAGCCATCTGCATCACGCAGAGTTTGAACAAGCTGCCTCTTGCTACGAAAAGGCACTTCTCTACATCGAAAATGATCTGATGGCAAGTGAGCTCTTGGCATTTTGCTACCTCTTGTTGGAGAGAAAAAACGATGCAGATCCGCTCTTGCAGCGAGTAGCTCAGCACCCTCCCTTTGAGGATCAGACCAAAGGTCACAAGATGACAGAGGATTACCTGGCAGGGCATGTCGATGTGGGTGCTTTGCGGGCTGTCTTGATGCAAGTCGATGAGACCAAGGAGTCGATAGTTGAAAAGCAGGAGGCTCTTGAGGCAGCACTCGAGCGCTGTCCCAACTTTCGAGATGGGCTCTTTCAGATGGCGATCTCGCATCTTATGCTTAACCATACAAAGGATGCCCTCGATTGTCTTGATAAACTCATTGCTCTTGATGATCAGGATCCAGAAATTTATTATTATTTGACTGTGCTGCATGGGCAGCGCAAAGATTTTAAAAGTGCTTGGAAACATTTTAAGCGGGTCAAAGAGCTTCTCTCGGCATACCAATATCTACCTGCCAAGACATTGCGCGATTTGCAATATCAATTGACGCTTCTTTCACCCGAACCTGAATAGGAGGGATACGATGGCCAATTATTCTGAAGCAGTAGCAAGGGCGGTGGAGACAGCGGTTGAAAGCGCGCAGAAAAAAGAGCACCCCGAGGTTACAGATAATCATTTACTGCTTGCCTTTTTAGGAGATAACCAAGGGTATTTCTGTACCCTTCTGCAAGAGGTGGCCGTAGATATTGCATCATTAAAAAACAGTGTGCAGATCTTTGTGGATAGATTGCCCACGTTTGTGCAAGGAGGGGGCTCACCGCAGCCTTCGCAATCGCTTCAAGCTTTATTGCTGGAGGCCAAAAAGTTTGCAGAGGGGTGGCAGGACACCTATATTTCAAGTGATCACTTTTTGCTCGCTTTTTGGCAGCTTGCAAGCGCTCCATTTAAAGAGTTTGTAGAAAAGAGTGGATTGAGCCTTGCACAGTTGCAAGAGCGTATACAACAGATTCGAGGAGATAGACATATGGATACACCTACAGCCGAAGCTGGCATGAAATGTTTAGAAAAATATTGTCGCAACCTAACAGCACTTGTCAAAGAGGGCAAACTGGACCCCGTGATTGGGCGCGATGAGGAGATCCGCCGCACCATTCAGGTGCTGAGTCGTCGCCGAAAAAATAATCCGATGCTCATTGGGGATCCAGGGGTTGGAAAGACAGCAATCGCTGAGGGGCTTGCACAGCGCATTGTGCAGGAGGATGTTCCAGACTCCCTAAAAAACAAACAACTTTTGACATTAGATATGGGAAGCCTGATTGCAGGCACCAAATACCGAGGGGAGTTTGAGGAGAGACTCAAAGGTATTTTGGAGGAGGTGGAGAAGGCAGAAGGGCAGATCATTCTCTTTATTGATGAGGTACATACCTTGGTGGGGGCAGGTGCGACAGAAGGGGCAATGGATGCAGCTAACTTGCTCAAGCCAGCACTTGCACGCGGCACTCTGCACTGCATTGGAGCGACAACCCTGAACGAATACCAGAAACATATCGAGAAGGATGCAGCGCTGGAGCGTCGTTTTCAGCCCGTGGTTGTGGAGGAGCCCACTTTAGAGGATGCCATTGCGATCCTGCGGGGGTTACGAGAGCGTTATGAGATCTTTCATGGGGTGCGCATCACAGAGGGGGCCTTGGATGCAGCGGTGCTCTTTTCTGATCGCTATATTTCGGATCGAAAGCTTCCCGATAAGGCGATTGATCTGATTGATGAGGCGGCAAGTTTGATTCGGATGCAATTGGGGTCGCGTCCGCTACCTATTGATATCAAAGAGCGCGAGCGAGCCTCCCTAGTTGTTAAAAAGGAGGCGCTCAAACGAGAAGGATCCAAAAGCTCCGAGGGAGAAAGTAGTCAAATTGAGCAACAGATTGCCAATTTGACAGAGGAGATTGCTGCCCTCAATACGCGGTGGGATAAAGAGAAGGTTCTTTTGGAGGGAATTAAAGAAAAAAAGGATCAGCTGGAGAAGCTGCGTTTTAAAGAGGAAGAGGCAGATCGTGCCTCTGATTACAATAGGGTGGCTGAAATCCGATATGCCGAGATTCCAGCCTTAGAGGAGGAGGTCAAAAAGGCAGGGGCAGAGCTTGAAAAAAAAGAGAATCGTCTTTTGCAAGAGGAGGTAGATGAGAACCTGGTGGCTCAAGTGGTCTCAAAATGGACGGGGATTCCTGTGCAAAAGATGGTCGAAAAGGATGCACAAAAGTTGCTTCACTTGGAGAAAACCCTTGAAAAGCGTGTGGTAGGTCAACACTTTGCCGTAACCGCTGTCAGTAACTCGATCCGCATGTCGCGCGCAGGGCTCAATGATCCCATGCGCCCTATGGGAGTCTTCTTGTTTTTGGGGCCCACAGGGGTGGGGAAAACAGAGCTTGTTAAGGCACTCGCTGAAGAGCTTTTTAGTCGAGACGATGCGATCATTCGTGTCGATATGTCCGAATACATGGAAAAACATAGCGTCTCCAAACTCATCGGCTCTCCTCCAGGTTATGTAGGCTACGATGAGGGGGGGCAACTCACCGAGGCGCTGCGTCGGCGCCCCTATGCGGTGGTCTTGCTCGATGAGATCGAAAAAGCGCACCACGACGTCTTTAATATCTTGCTGCAAGTCTTTGATGATGGAAGATTAACAGATAGTAAAGGGCGGCAGGTCAATTGCAAAAATGCTCTCTTTATTATGACCTCAAATATTGGCTCTGAGCAGCTGATGCAAGCGCTCGAGAACAAAACTCTGGCTAACAATAAAGAGGCAGTTTTGGCCATCGTAGAGCCTATCTTAAAGGATCATTTTAGACCCGAATTTCTCAATCGCCTCGATGAAGTATTGCCCTTTTTGCCACTGCAGCCCGAGGCGATGGAGGCCATTGTCAAGATTCAATTGGCGCAACTTCAAAAACGCCTTGCCGAGCGTCAAATTGAGCTGCTTTTTGATAAAGAAGTTGTAAATTACCTGGCTACAGAGGGGTATGAGCCTGCTTTTGGAGCGCGGCCCTTAAAAAGGCTCATCCAGCATGAGGTGATGAATATGCTCTCCAAGGCGATTTTAGATGGTACGATTGCTTCTAATAGCAAGGTGCAGCTCCTAATCACTGAGGGGGCTATCTCCTACAAAATGGTTAATTAATAAAAGATCATTTTTTGATTAGGATAAATAAATCCCGCCCAAATAATATAAAAATAAACATTTGTTATAATAATTTCATTATAAAATTTGAGGTTAATTATGTTTGTTGGGCAGACGAAATTATCAAGAGATGTTCAAGATTATCAAACGATTGGCTTTGAGAATGTAAAGCCAACTGGAATTCCCCCTAGGGAGCAAAAGATCTACGCAGGGATAGCTCTTGCCATACTGGGTATGGGGGTCATTTTTGCAGGGCATGCTTTGGGCTTTTCAAATGTTTTTAAAGCATTGACAGGCAGTGTTGGTGGGGTGCCTATATTGGGGCTTGTTGCAATCGGGGTATCTGGAGCTGCTGGAGCTGCTGGGTTGTATGTGCACAATCATAATAAGCGTGTTGAGCGCCACGAGCGTACGGAGCAGGAGAGGTCAAATCTTGTGGATAAGCAAGTTTCAGATGACGTCGGAGGAAAGGTAAGCCTGCGAGAGATTATAGGAGCACAAATTCCAAGTGGGCATCAAATTCCACCTAAAGTTTTAGATTATATGGTGCAGAATGAGATCTATAAGATATCAGATTTTGTTGAGGATTGTAGACAGGGTAAGGTAGGTGAGCAGACTCTTAATTCTATCTTTGATGCGGAGGGAAAGACCTTACCAGCAGGGATTCAACAATACTTAAGAGAAGTTGATGCTGCAAATTAGATCTTTCAGAAGAGTTAAATTTTTTAATAGAGGGTTTTATTTATGTTACCAGTACATACAGCTAAATCAAGAGCTATAGTAAATCAAAAAAATATTTTAGATAAATATCCTGCGCTGCCAACCAAGATTCGAGGGAGCAGCATGGCCAAGTTAGCATTTGCTGCTCTGGTAGTAGGTGCTATCGCATTTGATGTTGCCGTTCATAGTGTAGGCCTTTCAAATGTTGCCAAGTTTTTCACAAACAACGTCGGTGCAATGCCAGTATGGGGCTTAGTTGCAATTGGGGTGAGTACAGTAGCTGCAGCTGCTGGAATCTACGTAAAGATACATAATGACCATGTAGAGATTGACAGAAATAATCCAGAGAAGAAACAGAAAGCCAAAAGGCGAGAGGAGCTCATCGATTCAAGACAATTTAAGCGACTCAAGCGTCTGGCTAGACAAGACAAAAAAACAGCTGGATTTGGCGACGTCGTACTGGACGAGGATCAGGGCAACATGAGTAAGATTGTCATCTATATGGAGAAGGAGAAGCTGACCGTGCAGAAGTTCGTTGAGCACCTGGGGTATCAAGATGATGTTCCTAGGGATATCAAAAATGCTATTTTAGCGGCTCCGCGTGCCAATTTACCTACGAAATTAGGCAATTGGGCCGATTCTGAACCTGAGATTCAAAGAGAAGGATACCAGGAAATCAATTGTATAGTGGATGGAAAGGAAAACCAGAACTTGAGGGAGATTAGCAATTATATGGCATCAGAACACATGAGTCTGAATAAATTATTTGATGCTCTTTGGTATGGATCTGAAGTTCCTAAAAATGTCAGAGAGGCTATAAAAAACACCCCAATCGATAAACTACCTGTATTATTAAGAGATTGGGCTGCCGATTATGCAGAGGGGGCTGATTTCGCTTAGGTATGCAACTCTAGTTCTTTCATGAGAGCGCGCAGGGGCTGGTGGGCAAAGATGCCCTCCAGTGTGGGACGGTAGCGGAAGGTCCAGTTACGCTCCAAAATCTTGCCAGGGATGTTAATCCTCTCATCACTCATATTAATCGAGGTTAGATCCTCAAAGAGGGCTAGGTACTCATTGAGTAGGTTTACGTGAAAGAGGCTACTTGAGTGGTGCGAATCGTGGAGGATCTCCTTGTGACGCTCGTTATCCAAAAAGGGGCGGTAGTCCCACTCCTTAAATTCACAATACTTTTTGGCCTCTTTTGGAAAGTGACGCCACCAGAGCTGCAAGGTGTCGGTGTCGTGGGTCGAAAGGGTAGTCATTGTCAGCGGTTGGTAGCGATCAATCGGGATGTATGTCCCTTTAGAATCATGCTCCCAGCGCATCACCTTGGTGCCGCAAATCCCCAGCGCATAGAGCGCCTCCTTCACATTTTGCGGCACAAGGCCTAAATCCTCTCCGATGGGCAAGATCGGAGCCGCTTTCACCATCATCTCCATCAGGCGGCGCCCCTGAAAGAGCCACAAACTCTCATTTTCTGGAATAAAGTGGCCCTCGATTGCTTGTTTTGCGCGGGGGATTGCCCAAAAGCGAAAAAAACCCACCACATGATCGATCCGGTAGAGATGGTATAGGTGCGAGGCAATCTCAAGACGCTGCTTCCACCACGAAAAATCATCTTTTTCCATTGCATCCCAGTCGTACACAGGAAATCCCCAATATTGCCCCTTTTTGGTATACATATCAGGCGGGGCTCCCGCTGCGTACTCCATCAAAAAGAGGTGGGGTTTGGACCAGACATCGGCGCTATCGCGGCTAATAAGGATGGGGATATCTCCCTTTAACAAGACCCCTTTTGACGAAGCGTGTGCTTTGACCTGCTTCATCTGCTCAAAGCAGAGAAATTGGAGAAATTTGTAAAAGTCGATCTCTGCGTGGTGCTCCATCAGCAGTTGGGTTCTTTGCTCGGGGGTAGGGGATTTGAACTCGGGCTCCCATTTTTCCCAATCCATCCAAAGCTTTTTCTCTTTAAGCGCACGAAAAAGAGCGTAGGTGTCTAGCCAGTTATTTTGGGCAACAAAGGTTTTGTAGCTCTCTTGTTCTGAGATGCGATCAAAGTGCTCTTCAAAGTAAGCGCGTAAAAAGGAGAGTTTGAGCTCGCGTATGATGTGGTATTTTACCCTTGGCGTGCGATTCCAATAGCGCATTTGGGAGATTTTTTCCTCATAGTCTGCAATCTGTTCCACCCCATCGAGTGCCCAGAGGCTCAAATGCAAAAAGTTGAGGGCAAAGGCAGAGATCGCACTATAGGGGCTAGTGCCCAGTCCCGTGTCATTGATGGGCAGAAGCTGGATCACATCCATGCCCACCTCTTGGCACCAATCGATCATGCCCAGAAGGTCAAGGTATTCGCCGATGCCGCAACTTTTTTCAGAGTGGATCGAAAAAAGGGGGATGCAGATGCCGTGGTGCTGCCCAACACCAATTTTTTTCCAGTGCTCAGCACTGATCGTTTTGAGAAGTTTTTGCTCTAAGGGATTCATATTTTTTGCTCGAAGGTGTGCCCCGCCAGCAGCTCGTCGATTGCGGGGATCTCATCTTTTTGAAGAGCCTCCTTCCATTGGCGCAGATGTTCCATGAAAATCAAAAGAAAGTTGTAGAGTTTTACTCCGTTGGTACTAGCAAGCTCTAACCGTTCAAAGAGAACAAGAGTCTCATTTTTTGGGCTAAAAGCCAAAGTCCCTCGCAATAGATCTGTGGCGCCATTGACCTGCATGGCCAAAAGAAGAATCTGTTCGCGGTATTTTCCAATAAAAAGCTGTCCCAATTGCGCCCCCACGATCAGATGATCTGCGTTGCTATCCAATTCGATTTGGCAGGTAAGGCTTCCATGAAAGTGAAGGAGGCATGCTTGATTTGAATCGGGGACAAGGGATGTGCCCATTTGGATGCCAAGCTCAATTAACAGTTCCTCAAATGGATTCATCTTCCTCTTCTTCCTCCTCGAGCTCTTCTAGTGCCTCAATAATGAGCATCAGAAGATCCTGGCGATGCTTTAGTGAATTGTATATGCGGGGAGCAAGCTCCCGAATGGCATCGCGGTATTGCATTAAAATGATGATTTTACCCGCTTCTGTCAAGCCCATGTTTTCAGTTTTTTTTAAAAGCTTGGCAACAGAGGGGTAGCGCTCTTTGACAAGTTCGATAAACTCCTTGGCTATTTCCTCAAATTCAGGGGGCTCCTCTTCCTCCTCTTCATATTGCTCATAGAGTGATTTGATCAATTTCATGCGCGCTTTAAAAAATAGATAGACCCACAAAATAGATTGTAGGTTGCGTGTCTCTGTCATTAGGCGAATGAGCTCCGCCTGTGCAATCGAGGGGCCTTTGGACTTAAGATCATAGCCAAGGCTTTTGAGTAAAAAAGCAACCACAAGTTTAAGTTGCTCAAAGGGATACTCTTCGGAGAGCTCAGAGAATAGGACATTGTGATTGCGTGGATTTCCCGTAACATCTCGGTATAGATTGCGCAACTCTGTAGCGTTGGCGCCGACCCCCTTTTGGTGAAACGATTTGGCCGCAGGGTCGATGTTTCGGCCTGCATCAATCTCTCGTTTTTTAATCGAGTTGAGGTAGTTACGCGCAGAGGCCACGTGCTCTTTGGCATTGCCCTCGAGTGATTTTTCTAGATATTCTAGCGCCTCATCGGCAAGTGTTGGGTCCTCAAAGGCATCAAGTACATGATCCAAAACTTCGTCGGGGTTCTCGGCATTTTGTAGGGCATTGCGTAAGGAGCGCAGGGTGCTTGCCGGTAGCTCCGAATTGCGCTTGTTGTAGCTGTTGGCTAGATCATCTTCTCGCTTCTTTCCTACTTTGGTGACCTTTTGAGTGCCCTCTGTGGGGGCTTTTCGGCGACTGTTTAAAGGGCGAAAACGATTGAGGCGCCCCTGCTCGCGCTCAACAGCGCCTGGATTGAATCCACGTTCGGCCTCCTCCATAAAGCGATCCTTGCTCTCGACTTGGTCGGCAAGGAGCTGTTGCGCCTGTTGTTTGGCCTCGCGCTGTTCAATGCGCGAAATGTTAATTGGAACTGGATCTGTCATGCTTCCCCCTCAGAAATATAGACAAAACAATTATGAGATCTGAATCCTGCCCAGTGGTTGGATTCTAATTTCTGGCAAAATCTCCTGGTAAGAGATGACCGAAACTTCCGCAAACTCAGTCTCTATGAGTTTTCGGACAAAACGACGCACATCAATCGCAGATAGTAAAACAGGAGGTTGCCCTCCAGGTGGGGTGGGAGTGATGGTGCTGCGCATTGATTTTAAAATTAAATTGACAGAGTCTGGGTCCAACGCAAGGTAGGAGCCCGCAGAGGTCTGTTTAATGGCTCCACGTACCAACTCTTCAATTTCTGGGTCTAACAGGTAGACAGAGAGCGTCGATTGCCCAAGCGAGTACTTAAAGCTAATATAGCGCTTGAGCGAGGCGCGCACATACTCTGTGAGCAAAACAGTATCTTTTTCTGACTGTGCCCATTCGCCAAGAGATTCAAAAATGGTGCGCATGTCCTTGATCGAAATTTGCTCTTGAATCAGACGTCTAAAAATTTCTGTGAGCTTTTGTAGTGGCACAAGACGTGTAACTTCCTTAACAAGATCTGGAAAGGAGCGCTCCAAAAATTCGAGCATCGAGCGAACCTCTTGGATTCCCAAAAACTCCTGCGCATTTGTACGAAAAAAGTGCGAGAGATGCAAAATAATCATCTCCAGCGGTTTCCAATACTTGATCGCAGCCTTTTCCAGTACATCCATGTAGCGCTTCTCTACCCAAAGAGAGGGAAGTCCCGCTCCATTTTTATAGGTGATGTAGGGAAGGTTGTACCGCTTAAGGGTCTCCTCGGTCTCGTTTGTTAAAAGGTAGCCCGCAGGAATTTTGCCTCGAATAACAGGTACCTCGTTGAGCAAAATAGAGTACTCTTCACTCTCGAGTGTCGGAGAGTCGGAGCGCACGTGTACCCCAGGATATCGAATTCCTAGATCGTGGTAGAGCGCCTGGCGAAGCTTTGGAATCATCTCCTCAACAAGACTGGGTGTGCCCTTGGTCTTTTGCAAAAGTTTAGAAATCCCACTTCCACACTCCAAGATGATGGGTAGTGTTAAGGCAAAATCATCCCCGCCACCCTTGACAATCGTGTGCCCATCAACATCGGTTTCGATGGTGCCCCCCATGCCAGCGGCTTCCAATTTGGCAGCTTTTCTTTTTTTGCCTTTAAGTACCCCAAAGCCCGCTCCTGCCAATACAGCAGCCAAGATGGTGAAGGTCCACATGGGAAAGCCTCGTAGTAGACCCAGTCCAAAGGTTGCACCTGCTGCAATAAAAAGGGCGCGGGGCTCTCGTAACAGTTGGCTAGAAATTTCGCGGCCTAAATTTGCATCGGCACGATCACTTGTCACACGCGTCGTCACAATACCTGCTGTCAAACAGATTAAAAGGGAGGGGATCTGAGAAACAAGTCCTTCACCAATGGACAAGAGGGTATAGACCTGCGCTGCCTGAGAAAGGCTCATCTTATGCATGCCCACACCAATGATCAATCCACCCACAACGTTTACAAAAGCAATGATGATTCCGGCAATTACATCACCCTTTACAAACTTCATGGCACCATCCATGGCACCATAGAGCTCGCTCTCTTTTTGAATCAGGGAGCGTTTTTCGCGCGCTTGGTTGGAATCGATCACCCCAGCTCTTAGGTCGGCATCAATTGCCATCTGCTTACCTGGCATCGCATCCAAACGGAAACGGGCAGCAACTTCTGCCACACGCTCGGCACCCTTGGTGACTACGATAAATTGTACGATGGTAATAATGATAAAGATTACAAAACCAACTACATAGTTTCCACCTACCACAAACTCACCAAAGGCTTGAATTACATGCCCTGAGTAGGCATGTAACAAAATTTGGCGTGTGGAGGAGATGTTGACACCTAGTCGAAAGAGGGTAGTGACAAGCAAGATCGAGGGAAACATGGAGAGGTGGATCGCACTCGGAATGTAGAGCGCAACCATCAAAAGGCCCACGGCTGCCGTTAGGTTAAAGGTAATCAAAAGGTCAATGATCGGCGGCGGAACAGGTAGGATGATCATCATCACTACTGCCAAAATCCAGCCAGCTAAGAGCAGGTCACTTGTGCGACCAATCAGCTTAAGAATACTCTCTCCGCCTAGTCTACTTGATACTGCATAAAATAACTTCTTCACATCTACCCTTTTTCCATCTTACAATTGTTCTCCCTCTTGCGCTTTAAGGGAGGCGATGTACATTAAAATTTCCCCTACAGCTTCAAACGTCGATTCGGGGATAAATTGGTTTTCTTTTCCTTCATCTAGCAATTCATGTGCCAGGGGCACATTGCGCATAATAGGGATATTATACTTCTCTGCCAACTGAATCATACTCCCAGCTTTATTTTCTGTCCCCATGGCAATAATCCAAGGCGCCTTGTACTTATCCGGTTCATAACCAATGGCTACTGCAATATCGTGTGGGTTGGTAACAATGGCCTTGGCGCGGCGCACTTGGTTAGAGCCCTCATCATAGGCAATCTCTTGGGCCAATTGGCGCCTTTTGCCTTTGATCTCGGGGTTTCCGTCGGTATCTTTCATCTCCTGTTTGACTTCAAACTTTTCCATCTTCATCTCTTTGGCAAAGTTTTTTCTTTGGTAGATTAAGTCGATGATGGCAATCAAGATAAAATAGATCCCAATCCAGATGACCACCTTGTAGATGATTTTTTGAAAGACATAGGCAGCCCCAAGAGGGGGGAGTAAAACGGTCGCGATAATGTCTTTGATGCTGTGTCGTACAGCCAAATAAATTAAAAAGGCCGCACCTATAATTTTTAGAATCGATTTTAGAAGCTCAACGAGGGTTTTCATTTTGAACTTCTGCTTTAGGTTGGTCACTGGGTTAAATTTTTTCATATCAGGCTTAAAAACCTGCACGGCAAAGGTGGGACCAACGACCAAAAAACCAACAATAATCCCAACAATTGCGACGATTCCAGCAATGGGCAGCGAGGAGACGGCAATGACCCGAATCATATCTTTAAGAAAATAAGGGGCCGTTTTTTGTACATCCGTTGTGGGAGCAATAGTGAGCATATGGATTAAAAAACCTCCTAGTTGTTTAAAGAGGTAGGCAGAGAGCGAGAGAGTAAGGGTGATCGCGGTAATGAAGGTCAGGGCCGCAGGGAAATCCTGGGATTTAGCAACTTGTCCTTTTTTGCGCGCATCCCGCAGCTTTTTGGGACTTGCCTTTTCGGTTTTTTCAGCCATGCTCCAGAATATGCCCCACTAATACGAAAGTGTACAGAGAAAATCAGCAAGCTGTTATAATGATTCTCATTTAAAAATTTAACCTATTTAATATTATGACAAAATTATCATGTGCAATTGTGGGTCTGCCTAATGTCGGAAAATCCACTCTCTTTAACGCTCTTACCAAAAAAGGGGCAGAATCTTCGAACTACCCATTTTGTACCATTGATCCCAATGTGGGTGTTGTCGACATGGTAGATCCTCGTCTGGAGGTACTCTCTAAAATTTCCTCCAGTCAAAAAATCATCTATGCTCCTGTAACGTTTGTGGATGTTGCAGGACTCGTTAAGGGAGCGGCCCAAGGCGAGGGGCTAGGCAATCAATTTTTGGCCCACATCCGTGAAACCAACATCATTGTCCACGTGGTACGCTGTTTTGAAAGCGAAGATATTATCCATGTGGCAGGTACCATTGACCCTATTGATGATATCGAGACAGTAGAATTAGAGCTTATTTTATCAGACCTAGAGATGGCTCAAAACGTTTCAACTCGGCTGCAAAAGCAGCTCAAGAGCAACAAAGATCTGAAGGATGTGGCGCTTGTATTAGAGCAGGTGGTAGCCCACTTAAACGATGATTTGCCTTTGCGCACCTTAGATTTATCCAAGGAGCAGTTGGAGCTTTTGCAGCCCTATCCTTTTTTGACGCAAAAGAAGGTCTTGTATTTGGCCAATGTGTCGGAAAATGATCTGCCTGAGATGACCAATCAGTATGTAGAGCGGGTGGCTGACCATGCCAAAAAGGTAGGGGCGCAGATGTTGCCTATCTGTGCAAAGATTGAGTCGGAGATAGCCGAGCTCGATGCCGATGAGCAGTTAGAGTTTTTACAGAGTGTTGGGTTAGAGGAGACGGGGCTCAATCGTCTGGTGCATACCTGCTTTGATCTTTTGGGCTTGATGACTTTCTTTACGACGGGGGAGATGGAGACGCGTGCGTGGACGGTACCTAAGGGAGCGGTGGCTCCAGAGGCGGCGGGTAAAATTCATACAGATATTCAGAATGGTTTTATTCGAGCCGAGGTGATTGGCTACGAGGACATGGTCGCCTGCGGAGGTAGGGCGCAGGCGCGCCAAGAGGGCAAGCTACGTGCTGAGGGGCGTGATTACCCGGTGCAGGATGGTGACGTCATTAACTTCCTCCACAACTGATTTTTGTTGAGATTTTTCCCCACTAGAACGATCCCATGCTCGCTGTATGTCTACACTGGCTGTGTTGAATAATTCAATTTTCGATTGATTTTTGAACCTTTTTCCTCCATTTAGACGATCTCTCGCTCAGCTAGTGCCACATGTACTATCTTCGCTCGAGATCGAACACTTAGAACAAAGCCACTAAAAGCGATGTATTGGATTTGGAGGTTATAGTCGATTCAATTTAGATTGACACACTCAAGCACCATCTTTTGAAGCTAGGCATTGCTTTCGAACTCGCAAACCAACTATGGTTTACTTCGTTCTCCAAGCCTCCCCTAACTTCAAAATCTAGCCTTTGAGTGTGTCAATCTAAATTGAATCGACTATAACCTCCATGAAAATCCTTGTGTTTATTGTGTAAATCATGTACAATTTGTACATTAGGACATAATATATAAAATGGTGTGTTTATGGAATCAATTTCTACAAAAAATGCGAGAGACCATCTCTCTGATGTATTGAACAAAGTCGCGTATACGGGGGAAAGGTATACTCTGACTCGTCATGGTCAAGGTGTGGCAGTACTTATTTCACTAGATGAATGGAATGCAATAGAGGCTCTTTTGAGCAAGTTGGAGGATGAGGAAGATATTAAAGATGCAGATATCGAGTATGCAAAATTTTTGAAAAAAGGTGGCATTCCCTTATCCAAGGTAAAAAAGAACTTGGGTTTAGAATAAATGTATAAAATTGTTTTTACAAAGACATCCGAAAAACAGCTCAAAAAGATACCTAAAAAAGTCCAATTAACCATCTTAAAAAAAATAGAGGCATTGGCTGATAATCCAAGTCCCGAGGGAGTCAAAGCGCTTAAGGGAAAGCTTGCTTCTTATTGTCGTGTTCGATGTGGAGATTATCGAATCATATATTCTATCGAAAACAATCGATTTGTTGTTCTGATTGTAAAAATTGGACATAGATAAGATGTTTATGGAAACTAGAAAAGTTAGTGGATGTGGCTGTATTTGAAGTCGGCGGTGCCTAAAGGGGAGAGCACGACATCCTTTACCTGCGGGTTTTTCAGGTAGTCAAAGCTGTAGTGGTAAAGCGGTGCCACAGCCATCTGCTCCATCAAAAGCATCTCCGCTCTATGCAACATCTCTTTGCGCTTATCTAAGTTTGTCTCAACAAGAGCATTTTTAAGTAGAGCTTTGTATTGCGGATTCTGCCAGTTGCTATCGTTCATGCCCCACTCTCTTGACTCAGCAAATAACTCCAAAAAGGCGACCGGATCGTTAAAGTCTGCAATCCATTGTCGCAGGGCCGCCTGAAACTGCCCCTGCTTGACCCGCGTCATAAATACCGTGCTCTCGAGGGTCTCAATGGTTACATCTAACCCCAATTCCTGTCGCCAGCACTGTTGAACAAGCTCCATGAGCTTTTTTTCTCGGGTAAGCGATCTGCAAGACAAAACAATGGGAGGAATTTGCATTCCTTTTAAGAGCTCCTGTGCTGTAGCAAGATCCCCATCTTGAAAATAAGGTGTTTGATGCAGCCGCATTGAGGGCGGCAGCACGCTAGTTGCTGCCATCTGTCCTCCTAGGAGCAGATGTTGGATGATTGAGTTGCGTGAAATGGCAACAGAGAGTGCCTTTCGGATGGTGGGGTTATTAAAGGGAGCTTGGTCTGTATTAAAAACAATCCAAGCGGTTCCTGCTACATTATAGGAGCTCGCCTCATTCTGTTCTAAAACTTCGGGACTCAAGGAAAGCGACATCGGCTGCCCCAGCCAATCGATCTGCCCCTTTTGAAAGAGATAAAACTCTGTGGTGCCATCGTTGATGATGGAAAAGGAGAGCTCATCCAACGCCACACTCTCTGCATCCCAATGCAAAGGGTTTTTCTCCAAGAGTAGACTGGATTGCTCCTTATAACTGGCGAGTTGGAAGGGACCAGAGAAGATTGTTTCTGCATCCGAGGCGTGCACCGGAAAGTAGGTGGGAAAAGCAGTTAACTCTAAAAAATAGGGGGTGGGCTGTGCAAGTTGTACAACTAGAGTCTCTGCATCCAAGGCAAAAACTCCTAATTGGTCAGAGGGGAGTTTACCCTCTTTGATCTCCTTGGCATTTTTGATAACAAAGAGCATATGAGCGTAGTCTGTAGGAAAGTGTGGGCTACACGCTTGCCGCCAGCTACGAACAAAATCGTCTGCTGTGATGGGCTCTCCATTGCTCCATAGCGCTTTGCGTAGCGAAAAGGTGTATTGGGTTTTGCTCTCATCCAAATCAATGCTTTCTGCTAGAGCATTTGCTACTTGATTATTTAGATCAAAGCGCATTAATCCTTCAAATAGCTGTTTAGAAAGAGTTAAATCCTTGATACTTCGCACGCAGCGAGGGTCAAAAGAGGTTGGGTCTTGGCTAACATTGAGGTGTAATGTTTTTTTTGTGGGTTCTCTCTCCTTGGTTGCACAAGCAGAAAACAATAAACAAACAGAGATAAGGATGGTAATGAACTTCTTGATCGTAGTACCTATCTGTTAAATGGCTGAAGTTGAGTATAGTATTTTCTAATTTTTTTTCAGAAAAAATTTATAGTCGATTCAATTTAGATTGACACACTCAAGGGCTAGATTTTGAAGTTAGGCGCGCATTGTAATTGTTTTTGCATGTTGGATATCCTGCGCAATTTGCCCTTTGAGAGCATCAGGCGTCTCAAAACAACGCTCCGGGCGTAGATACTCTAAAAAGATCACTTCAATCGATTCGCCATACAAAGAGCACTCTTGATCAATGAGGTGTACCTCTAGTAAACAGGGTCGTTTTTTGTAGAAGGTGGGGGCAATACCAAGATTGGCAACAGCTGCATAGAGCTTATTTTGGTGACGTACTCTAACCGCCCAAACGCCAGGTGTGGGCAGACAGAGACCCGAAACATCAAGGTTTGCTGTACAGTAGCCAATCTTGGCCCCATTTTTCTGGCCATGCTCCACAGTTGAAAAAATAGAATAGGGACGCAGCAAGAACTTTTCTACCCCCGCAAGGTCCTGGCTTTGAATAGAGGCACGGATTCTACTACTCGAGACCACCTCGTTATTAATCTCTACCGGCTCTATGTACTCAACTGTAAATCCCAGCTCTTTACCAAGAGCTTCGATGCACTCCCTTGTGCCCTCTTGCCTGTAACCAAGTTTGGCGTCATAACCCAATACTAAGTGCGAAAAATCAACTTCTTCTTTCAAGGTTTTCAAAAACTCCTGCGCCGTTTGCTGAGAGAACTCTTTGGTAAATGGATGCACAATCATATTGCGTATGCCTGCTAACTCGAGTAGGTGTATTTTGTGCGATAGGGTGGTAATGGAGGGGATCGGAGTTTTTGAAAATAAAGAAGAAGGATGCTGGGCAAAGGTTACAACCGTTGGCTCACCGAGCTCCTTGAGCCTTGTAAGAATTGCCATGTGGCCCGCATGTAGACCATCAAAGGTCCCAATGGTTAAGGCACGCATAGCTCAATCTCCGCTTCAGTGCGGATAAATGGCTCTATATTTACATCAGGTTGCTCTAAAAGAGCACCATCGATGCACTGATCTAAAGTAAATTGGCCGCTTTTTACTCGCTGTAAATTAGATAAATGCGCACCACAACCCAAAGCCTTACCAATCTCGTGGGCAATCGAGCGGATGTAGGTGCCCTTGCTGCAAGCAACATGTAGCTTTAAAATTGGGTACTCATAGGACAATTGCTCTGTTTGTACCTGTACTTTTAAGGGCTTGCGCTCAATCGTGATCCCTTTTCGCGCAAGCTCATACAACTTTTTGCCTTTTACCTTTTTGGCTGAATACATGGGAGGAACTTGCTCAATCTCTCCTTGAAAAGAGGCAATCACTTGTGCAATTTCCTCCTCAGTAGGGATCCTTTTGGAGCTCGCGACAATCTTCCCATCGCAATCGTAGGTGTCCGTACTAGAGCCAAGACTAACCTCCGCTAAATATGCTTTGTCCTGGCAGAGTAATTTGTCCGAAAGTCGGGTGTAACCCCGCCCAATTAAAAGCACCATGACACCTGTGGCAAATGGATCCAGCGTGCCCGCATGGCCAATTTTTTGAATACCTGTTACCTTACGAAGGCTTCGTATTAAGCTAAAAGAAGTTTTGCCTTGTGGTTTGTCCACCAACAAAATCCCTTCCTTATGTGCAAGTACAGTGTCGCTCATAAAGAATCCTTGCGTTCTTCTCTCTCTTTTTGCACCTCCTGTACAAGCTCATCAATTAAAATGTGCTTGTCAAGGGAGTTGTCAATTGCAAAGCGCAATTGGGGGAAATAACGCAAAACAACCTTTCTAGATGCCGTTTTTGCGATAAAACCAGATGACGATTGTAAAATCTCAATGGCTTGCTTGCTCGCATCCTCCTGGCCAATGACTGTAATCAATACCTTGGCATATTTTAAATCTCTTGTCACCTCAACTTCCGTAATCGTAATAAACTCAGGAAGATGAGGGTTTTTAAGATCCTTGTTGATGACCTCAGAGATCACCTCTTTTAAAAGAGAATTAACACGTTCAGTTCTGCGACTCATATTAAATCTCTTGGGTTAAGTAAATGATTTCGTAAGCTTCTAATAGATCACCCTCTTGGACCTGGTTATAACCATCGAGTAAAATACCGCACTCAACTCCTTTTTTAACCTCTTTGACATCCTCTTTTACACGCTTCAAGGAGGTCATTTTACCCTGCCAAACCACTTCGCCCTCACGTACAACCTTCATAAGATTGTTGCGGTGAATGATGCCCGTTGAAACCTGGCAACCCGCAATCGAGCCCAATTGAGATGCTTTAAAGACCGCTTTAACTTCAGCCTGACCTACCAATTTCTCTTCACTAATTTTATCCAGCATGCCCTTCATCATCAACTTGACCTCATCAATGGCGTGGTAGATGATATCAAATAGACTTACCCGCACACCATATTCTTTGATCAGGCTCTCCGCATGGCTCTCAACTGCTGTATGAAAACCAATAATAATAGCATTGGATGCCTGCGCAAGTTGCACGTCAGATTCAGAAATTTCACCAACGCCTGTAAAGATAATATCAGCTTCTACCTTGTCAGATTCAATGCGTAAAATAGAGGTTTTTAAAGCCTCCATAGATCCCTGTACATCAGCTCTGATGATCAGCTTGAGAACCTTCTTCTCTTCGCCACTCTCTGTCATAAACTTCTCGAGCGTCATCGGCTTTTTCTGCATAAGGGCCCTTTGATCAATCCCATATGAGCGCGCCTCAGCAATCGATTTGGCCTCTTTTTCACTCTTTACAACAATAAATGGATCTCCAGCAGAAGGAAGGCCAGATAATCCTGTAATTTCAATAGGGGTTGAGGGCCCAGCTTCTTTTACAAGCTCATTTTTATCATTGTGCATGGTCTTTACACGGCCAAAATGGCGCTCAAAAACCACAGCATCGCCTTGATGTAAAGTGCCGTTTTGCACAAGCATAGTGGCTACGTTTCCAAGACCTTTATGCAGCTCGGACTCAATCACAATTCCACGCGCTCGCATTTTAGGAGCTGCTCTCAACTCTAAAATCTCCGCCTGTAGAGCAAGCATCTCTAAGAGCTCCGGAATTCCTTCCTTTGTTACAGCAGAGGTACATACAGTGATGGTTTGTCCTCCCCATGCCTCTGGTAACAACTGAATCTCCGAAAGTTCACGGTAGATGTTTTCAGCGTTGAAATTTGGCTTGTCAGACTTGTTGATAGCCACAACAATCGTTACCCCTGCCGCTTGAGCATGCTGAATCGCCTCTTTAGTCTGATCGCGCATGCCCTCATCTCCGGCGATAACAAGCACAACAATATCAGTTGTTTGTGCGCCGCGAGCTCGCATGGCAGAAAATGCCTCGTGGCCAGGGGTATCTAAAATAGTTAGATCCCCAACCTTTGTTGTGCATTGAAAAGCACCGATGTGCTGGGTAATCGATCCCGATTCTGCTGAAACACGGTTACTTTCGCGGATAGCATCAATCAAACTAGTCTTTCCATGGTCAACATGGCCCATAAAGGTGACAACAGGGGGACGTGTGATTAGCTCGGAGGGATCGACTTCAGCAATCTCCTCGGAGACTGTTTTGGGTGTAATCTGAATCCGTTGCTCTTCACTTGTATCAATCGTAATTTGGCATTCAAACTCACCGCCCAAAAATTCAACAGTTGTCTCATCATCCAGCTGGTCGTTTAAGGTGACAACAATTCCTTGCAAAAATAGCTTTTGGATTAATTCCGATGCCTTGCGCTTCATGCTCGAGGCAAGCTCCTTGATAGAAATAGGAAGGCGAATACTTAGCTCGGAGGGGCGTACAGTGTACTCCTCTGTGCTTGCTGCAGCATGTCTATGTCCTCGACGTTTGCGCCAACGATCATCATCTTGATCTCCCAAACCTTTGCGATCTCTGGGATTAAAACCTCGACCATCTTTGCGAGAGGGCTTTAGATCTTTAAAATCACGCGCTTTCTTTACTTTTCTGTGCGCTCGATCTGTCGAAGGCTGGGCAGCTGCTCCCTTATCACCCTTCTTTGCTGCATCACTCTTGTCTTTGGCGGGAGCGGCTTTTTCTGGCTTTTTCTCTGGCTTAGGTGGAAGAAGATCTTTGATATGACGCCCTGTAGGTCCCAACTTATTTGAAAAAATGGGCTTAGGTTTTTTTACAGGGGGTGCCTCTTCTTTTTTCTCTGCCTTGGGAGGAGGAGGGGGAGGCGGCGCCTCTTCGACGACCTCTTTCGGCTCAGGAACACTCTCAACGATAGGTGCTGGCTCCTCTTGGGGTTGCTCAACAACCTCCTCAGCTTCTTCAACGGGTTCTACGACGCTCTTTTGTTCTTCAGGAGCCTCTTGTTTGTCGGCCGCAAAGGATGATTTCGACTTAGCGCGGATGCGCTTTGGCTCCTCTGCCGGAGTTTCAAGATCTTCTGGCTTGCTAGCAGGCTTTTCTTCTTTCTTCTTCGGTTCCTTTTTTGCGCCGGCGATCTTCTTTTTCACCTGGTCTAAATTGACCTTTTTCGCAATTTGGGCGTTTTTAATATTAATTTTTAGTTGCTTTGCCAAACTCTCTTATCTCCTTATAAACTCACTATACTACTTAAAACATCATTTTTTAGAATTACTTGCTTGATCTAATATCGTGTAAGCAATCTCTATACTAATGTGCCCAGCCTCAGCTATTTCATCTACTGTGGCCAATAGTAGCTTCTTAAGTGTGTCATAACCCGCCTGCTCCAACGCCTGTATGACTAATTTGTTGACTCCCTCTAGCTTTGGAGGAAGGTCTAATGCTGGATCATCAGATTCTGCAAGTTGCATCCTCTGAATTTCCAGCGCTTTGTTGTATTCACTCATGCGCTGTACTTCAAGCTCATAACCCACCAGCTCACTTGTTAGGCGTGCATTCATGCCTCGCTTACCAATCACAGCTGGAAAATCTGCATCCTCGATTACAATCGCAATGACCTTTTCCTCTTCATTGACAGCAATTTTGCGAATTTCAAGAGGAGAGAGGATATTTTGTAGCAGAGTGACTGGATCCGGAGAGTAGGGGATGATATCGATTTTTTCATTATTGAGCTCGCGAATAATATTTTTGACGCGCGATCCTCTTACTCCCACACAGGCTCCCACAGGATCCACTTTTGGGTTGTTTGACTCTACGGTTAGTTTTGTACGGTATCCAGCATCACGTACAATATTGACGATGGTAACCGTTTGATCTTCTAACTCTGGAACCTCTTGGATAAAGAGCTGCTTTACAAACTCTGGATGACTACGTGTCAATACCACTTCTGCCCCACCATTGTCTAAATCATGGACCTCTAGTAGAAGGGCAAAAACACGGTTGCCAATTTGATAACTCTCTGTTTTAGGGTAATTACGCATGGGCAGAATTGCTTCCACTTTGCCCAAATCAACCATCAAATTTGCACCCCGTACAAAACGTTTTACAACACCAGAGATCAACTCATTGACGCGGTGTCTAAACTCTTCGTGAATGACATCACGCTCTGCCCCTCGGATACTTTGAGAAATTACCTGTCTGGCGGTTTGCGCGGCAATACGTCCAAAATTGGCTAATTTAATCGGAACATCTAGATACTGACCCACTTCACAATCAGGGTCTAACTCTTGTGCAACTGCGAGACTGATCTCTTTCGCAGGAAATTCGACATCTTCTACAATCTCTTTTTCACACGAAACCTCGATATCTCCTGTCCGCGAATTAATTGTCGCCGAAATATTGGCATCTTCACGGATTGTCTTGCGTGCGGCAGCAAGTAGCGCAGATTCTATTGCTTGGATCACAATTTCACGCTTGATACCTTTTTCACGCTCCATGTGCTCAAAAATTGCAACTAGATCTTTATTCATTCATTTACTCCTCTAATTAGCCACCCAAACCTTGGGTTCTGACTTTTATTAACTAAGCTATTTTAAACCAAGTTATTAACCTGAATATTGGGTTTATTCCCCTGATTCAGGTTATTAAAAAACCGAAGATGGACTTCGGTTTTCATACGAAGGTTGTTTACACAAGACAAACAACCTCCCAAAACGGATTCCCTATTGCTTAGAAGAACCCTCTTTCTCTGATTGCTCCTCACCACCCACAATGATGTCATCACGGTTGACTTGGTTCTGCTCTACTAAAAATTCTTTAGTAGACAAAGCAACTTTCTTGTGCTCAGGATCTAATTTTAAGACTTTTGCTGTCACTTGATCACCCTCTGCAATCACATCCTCTACTTTAGCAAAGGGTTGATCCGAGAGCTCCGTTACATGAATCAATCCCTCGATCCCGTTGTCTAGCTCTACAAAAGCACCAAAGGCAGTGATTTTTGTAACCTTGCCCTTAACCATATCACCCACGGGCACCATTTTTTCAATGCTCTCCCAAGGATTGTCGCTCAACTGCTTCATCCCTAGGGTAATCTTTTTGCTATCTGTATCTACTGATAAGACAAGCGCTTCAACAACATCTTCTTTCTTTAAAATCTCTGATGGATGAGAGACCTTTTTAATCCAACTCATGTCAGAAATATGAATCAGTCCTTCAATGCCTGGCTCTAGCTCTACAAATGCTCCATAATTGGTTAAGCTCTTTACCTCAGCTTTTACGCGAGATCCTACAGGGTAGCGATCCTTTGCTTCATCCCAAGGGTTGCTCTCTGTCTGCTTGATGCCAAGAGAGATTTTACCTTCATCCTTTTGAATTGCTAAAACAATCGCCTCAACCTTGTCACCCTTGTTGAGCACATCTGTTGGATCAGTTACATTTTTCACCCAGCTCATCTCAGAGACGTGAATGAGTCCCTCAATGCCTTCCTCAATCTCAATAAAGGCGCCATAAGGAAGAAGCTTTACAATTTCACCCTTCACACGTGTACCAACAGGGTACTTTTTCTCGATATCATCCCAAGGATTGTGCTCTTTTTGTTTAAGACCAAGAGCGACACGACCTTTGTCCTTATCAATACTGAGAATCATCACCTCAAGTTCTTGCCCTAACTCTACCATCTCCGATGGGTGCTTGATGCGCTTCCAAGTCATATCTGTAATGTGTAGAAGGCCATCGATCCCATCTAAATCTAAAAAGACACCAAAGTCGGTGATGTTTTTAACGGCACCTGTACGAATATCACCAATCTGGATCTTCTCCAAAAGCTCAGCTTTTTTAGAGATGCGCTCTGCCTCTAGCAGCTCACGGCGAGAAACCACAACGTTTTTACGCTCAATGTTAATTTTTAGAATTTTAAATTCGCACGTCTGCCCCAAAAACTCATCTAGGTTTTTAATGCGCTTGTTGTCGATTTGAGAACCCGGCAAAAATGCCTCCATCCCAATATCTACCATCAAACCGCCTTTTACCTTACGGATGATCTTTCCTTTAACAATGGATCCCTCTTCGCAGTGCTCCAAAATAAATTCCCACTGTCTTTGGCGAGCAGCCTTCTCTCTTGAAAGAACAATCTGTCCTTGATCATCTTCCGCTTGATCCAGGTAAACCTCGATCTCCCCATCTAAGACTAACTCCTCAGGATCCCAAAATTGGGCTGTTGGAACAAGACCTTCTGATTTCAAGCCAACGTCTACGACAACAAAATCTTTTCCTATCTCAACAATGTGGCCGCGCAGGATTGTACCCGGCACCATTTCTTCATTTTCATCTTTATTTGTTTTTTTACTTCCCTGTAAAAGTTCTTGAAATAATTTGGCGTCAGAGTCTTGAAACTCAACATCATCAAGAACGTTTTTGGTACTCCAGGTATAGTTGGTTGTGTTTGGCATTAAAATTTTTCTCCTAAATCAATCTAGTAAAACAAGGAGTATAAATAGAATGATTTAATCCTGCAAGCAGTCTTTTGCTCGGTTAGCACTCAGGGTTAAATTTTAATTTTGGAAATTTGCAAAATAAGGTGCTCGCTTAGTTCTGGATAGTTTTTTGCTAGCCATTGATGAAGCTCGCTTGTGTTTTTTATGATCTCTGATTTGGGATTGGAGCATTCTGCCAATTTAAGTTGCCCCACATCCATGCAGATCGCTTCATTGGCAAGTAGGCCTGTGTTTTTTTTAAGAGCTGTATCTAAGTCAAAAACTCCTTTACCTAGACGTCTTTGCAATAGCTCGACTAGGGATGAAACTGCTCTTTTTGCCTTTTCAGTTTCACATGTTTGCATCAAGCGTGCAAGGGTGGGGTAGATGAGATCTGCCTTTTTTTGAATGTAAAAGGTGCACTGGTTTAGGTCTAAATCTATGGGGCGATGGAGTTTGTCAAATAATGTTGTTTGTTTTGGTATCTCAACTCTTTTATTGAGATGGAGGTGGATTAAGCCACTTTCCTCGGCCAGGAGGTTATAGGCCAGGCGGCAACTTTGTTCGAAAAGCAGGAGTTTTTGCTTTCGTGTGTTATTTTTTTTTGCATAAATCTGTGTTAGAAATGGGGGGAGGTTAAAATAGGATTCATAAAATCTGGGGCGCACCCGTTGGTGTTGAAAGAGTTTTAAAACATATTTCTGGTCATCGCTTACAAAAACGTAGACTTGTGTTCCCTTGTCTAGATAGTGAAAGTTTTGTGTAAGAATTTGGTCCAGCGCTATTTTTTCATTGGGTTCGAGTGCTCCTTCTTCCCATTGCTCTTTGTTTGATTGGACATTTTTTGTGCAAAAGCCATCTGTTAGGTACCAAATGCTACTCTCGTAGAGACAAAAAACAAAAACGCATGCTAGGAGTAGCTTAATTAGTTTTAATGTCATACGAAATAACCTTCCATATATGGAGGTGGCCATCTGTCATTAAAATCACACGCTCCTCTACGTTTGGTTTATTACTAAATCCAGATCGATAGGTAATGATCATAAAGTTGCCCTGTGTTCCATTAGGTAGAGTATCTGTGGATTTATGGGAGGCAACTTTTCGTGTTCGGTTGGAGCCCAAAGGAGCTCTTACCTCTTTCATGGCTCCTTGCCACTGGCCGCGAGATACCAAGTCACGAAAGAGCGAGCCCATCTCTGCCCAGCTGGCGCGGTATTGTTTTTGATCGATAAGAGTAATCCAAGTAATGGAGGCTGCATTGGCTGCGGAAAATGCAGGAGAGAGTCTGCCCCCACTTGTGTCTTGGGCGTGCGGGGGATATCCTGCATGCCAATCTGCATGTAGGAAGGTTGTCAAAAACAGTGTCAAAAAGAGGAGTTTTTTCATTTTCTTGTGTTTGGTGAGAATTAATGTTTGCGAAAAACCATGGTCTTGGTTATTCTTCATTTCTTTTTTGAAGGTAACGAGAGTGCCGCAGAAAATCAAGAGAAACCTTTGGGGGCTTAGCTCAGCTGGTAGAGCGTCTGATTTGCATTCAGAAGGTGAGGAGTTCGACTCTCCTAGCCTCCAATTTTCACACCATTTGCGGTTATAGCTCAGTTGGTTAGAGCGCGACACTGATAATGTCGAGGTCCCAAGTTCAAGTCTTGGTAACCGCACACTTTTTACTCTTCTTTTGGAACCCCAAGAATTGTCTTTTCAGCTTCACTTAATCCGTTAAAGACCACGGACTCTTCGTCATCAAACTCTTCTTTTAGAGCATTGAGAATCCCTCTGCGCCAAGTTGTGCCTTTGTTTTTGGGAAAAAGTTGGTTCAGGACAAACTCTTCGATTTTATAACGTTCTTCTGCATCTTTATCTGGTTCTAGGTAGCCGAGTATAGTCTTCATGAGTGCCTTTCTTTCATCTATAGGTGGACGTATTGCAAGCGCTAGATCTTTCTTGATACTTATCTCAGGTTTTATATCACGGTAGGGATCCAAATGATCGATGAATTTTCCGATAAGGGCGTTGCGCTTATCTTCAAGAGACTTGCTCCTGGTTTTGCTGTAATAAAGTAAGGGAAGAGATAGCGTAAGGGCTCCTGCTGCATAAGGTCCTGTAATATCAAATATGCTGATCGATTGAAAATCTAAGTAAATTGCGCTGATTAAAAGCGCGCCTAGCGCTGAAATAATCAAAAGAGCTTGTGCAATCGAACAACTTATTGCTTTCCATTTTTTGTTAGAAAATTCAATATACGCATCGTGTATACTCGTTTGTTCATACACTGATATAGTAGCTGGAATTCGTAAATCATTCATAATTAACAAGGGCATTTTCTCATGTTTTCTCATTATTATCCATACAAGATTCTAGATCCTGTGCATGGGTTTATTCGTTTTGATGCGGTTGAAAAGAAGATGATCGAATCTGTGCCCTTTGGGCGCCTCCATTACATCAACCAGTTGGGCATGACCTACTTGGTCTATCCTGGGGCTAAGCATAGTCGCTTTGAGCACTCGTTGGGTGTGATGGAGCTAAGTGGGCGCATCTTTGATGCTCTTTTTGCCGAGTGTAATTTGATCTTTGACCATGATCTTGATACCGAATCGCTCCTTTACTGGAGAGCGATTGTGCGTATGGCAGCTCTTTGCCATGATTTGGGCCACTTGCCCTTTTCGCATACAGCAGAGAGTAGCTTGCTTGGTGCAGGCGGCCATGAGCAAAAGACCTTTGAGTTGATCAATTCTGAATTATGTGCACCAATTTTTAGAGAGATTGGAGAGCAGGCCCAAGAGGATTTGATTAAAATTGCGATTGGCAAAGAAAAATTGCATGCAATGGGGCTCGACTATGAGTTTGATCCACTAGAGAGGCTTTTTTCACAAATTATTACTGATGATAACTTTGGGGCAGACAGAATTGACTACTTGATTCGCGATGCCAGTTATACGGGGGTGGGTCTAGGGCACTTTGATTACCAGCAGCTCATTGATTGCCTGCGTATTTTACCCTCACTTGAGGATGAAGATGAGTTGACCTTGGGGGTGACAGGAGGAGGAATTCAGTCGGTAGAATCCCTTTGGATGGCGCGTTATTTGATGTATGCACGCGTCTATCACCATTCAAAAGTGGGTCTTTATAACATGCACATGCGCCGCTTTATGAGCGAATACTATGCTGACCATCCTCTTGAGGATTTAAAGAACTATGTACGACAAATTGATTCCACGATTTTAAATGCCTTGGTGATAAGTGACAAACCCGATGCCCAGGTGCTGTTGCGACAGAGGGAGCCTTTTGTTGAGGTGGCACTCACGCAGGACCAGGAAGAGAAGGTTTTGGAAAATCAAACGGCTCTTATGGAGAAATTTCATCCGGAGCTGATGATTGATTGCACCTCTTTTGGTCGCAGTTCTCGTCATTTTCCTGTCTTGTTTGAAGGGGAGAGCTTAATGGAGTCGACGCAAGTTTCTCAATTTTTGCGAGAGATTCCTTTGGGGCAAAAGGGGGTGCGTGTTTATGTTCACGCAGATCAAGCACAAAACTTTAGTTTGCAACTATAGTTGCGCGCGAATTTGTTGCATGAGCTGCTCGCTTGCCACAGGATCGGTGCGTAGCTTTTGGTCAATCGCATAATGTTGATTAATTTTTCCCTTTTTGAGGATTAAAATCCGATCGGCAATAGAGAGGGCATCTCGAAAATCATGAGTGATCAGCATGATGCCCTTTTTTTCCTGGTTGCAAATGTTGCGAATAAGGAGATAGAGTTGCTCTCGAATAATTAAATCCAGGGAGCCAAAGGGTTCATCAAGCAAAAGAAGCTGTCCATTTTGGAGCAATGCGCGTGCAAGTGAGACGCGTTGACGCATGCCTCCTGAGAGCTCGTGCGGGTAGAGATGGGCACTCTCTTTAAGTCCCACTTTTCCCAAAAGCTCTAGCGCTTTTGTTTTGAAATCTCCCTTGTTTGTCTGTTTGCCAAGTTTTGTAAACAAAAGCAGGTTTCCCATCACGGTGCGCCAGGGTAGCAGGAGGTCCTCTTGTTGCATGTAGGAGCTCTTGTGATCCATGCAAATAGTTCCTGATTGGGGGTCGATAAGGCCAGTAATGAGACGAAAGAGGGTTGTTTTTCCAGATCCAGAGGCTCCAATGAGGGCAACGATTTCACCCTCTTTTAATGAAAAATCGATTTTTTCTAGAACAGGTTTTTGGGGATAAGAAAAAGAGACCTGGTTTACTTTTAGCATCTTCTTTTGTTTTTTAATGGGTTATCTTTATGCACTTAGAAAAGGAGGCAGAGGGAGAGTGGCTAGAGGTCAAAAAGACTTGCCCCAAGCTCTCTAGGTGGTCAAATAAGTTTTTCGAGCGGTTTTTGTCTAGAGCTAAGGCAATGTCATCGATGCACATGAGAGGAGTCTCGGCACTATTTCCTTTAAGCTGCTCCCACTGAGCGAGGCGCAGGGCTGTGGCACAGAGCCGCTTTTGTCCCTCGCTTGCAAAATCTTTGGCCGCTCTCTTTTTGAGAGAGATCTCGAGATCATCGCGGTGAGGGCCTACTCTGCTGTAACCTAAAACAAGCTCCTTTGGGCGCTCTTTTTCAAAAAGGGCCAGGTAGCCATCTTTTCTATTTTCTGTCTCAGGGGGGAGCTGGGATTTATACCGTAGGTCGATCTCTTCTCTTTGGTCGCTCAATTTGAGATAAAGAGCGCTACTGATTGCCCGGAGCTCGTTGGTGAGCTCTTCACGTTTTTGGCTGATATAGGCAGCAGATGTTGCCATCTCCTGTTCAAAGGGGGCAAGTAGATCAGTTTGTTCCTCTTTAAGTAGGCAATTACGTTGTTTGAGGGCTTGTCCGTAGCGGCAAAGGTGGTGGATGTAGAGGGGATTTTGTTGTGCTAGGTTAAGGTCTAAAAAGGTGCGCCTGTAGGCGGGTTGCCCTTTTACGAGCATTTCATCTTCTGGTAGCAAAAAGGAGGCGCGTAAAATTCCAAAAAGTTCGCTTAACTTGGGGATGGGGGAGGAGTTTAGCTCAATTTTTTTACGTTTGCCATCGTAGTGCATCTTGAGATCTTGAAAGATCCCATTTTTTTGGAAGTGGGCTTCGATATAAAACTGCTCTTGACCTTGGCGGACCAAATCCTTAAACCTGCTTGTTTTAAACGATCGACCGCAAACAAGCAAAGAAATAGCCTCCAATAAGTTGGTTTTACCTACGCCATTATTTCCATAAATGTAGTTGGTCTCTCCAGAAAAATCAAAAGACTCTTCCTGGTAATTTCTAAAATTAATCAATTTCAAATGTGTCAACATAAGCCTAAAAGCCACCTACCAAACTTGAGTGATTGAATTTCACCCATCGGAGTTGAGGCGCATGGGCATGATGACAAAGAGACTCGATGTGGAGTCTGTAATCACTCCAGGATTGTAGGAGTCCGAAATGCCCAAGTTTACCGTCTCATCCTTACTATGACGCAAAATATCCAAAAAGTAGTGGGGGTTAAAGGCAATTTCCAACTTCTCACCCGTAAAGTTTACAGGCATGTTTACCTTGCCCTCTCCAATTTCGGCACAGTTGGCTGTTAAAATCAGCTCACCTGGAACAAAGGTAAAGCGTACAGAGTGGGTCGTCTCGTTGGTGAAAAGCGAAATTTGTCGAAGCAACGCAATCAACTCTTCACGGTGCAGGCAGACAGAAATTTCACTTTTTTGCGGAATCACCTGCGCAAAATCTGGATAATCACCCGAAAGCAACTTGGTAACCAAAAGCGTTGATCCCGACTCCACGGCAACCTTGTCCTCAGCCAAATAGAGGCGTGTGCTTTCATCCTCTCCAATGTTTTTAAGGATCTCATCGACAGCCTTTAAAGGCAGAATATACTCTCCTGAAAAATCTGGAGCCAAATTAACGCGCGTCTCCGTTTTTGCCAACCGCTTGCCATCTGTGCCCACAAAGATTGCATTGCCGGCCTCGATGCGCATCAATACACCCGTTAGTACATAGCGGTTGTCCTCTTTTGATACAGCAAATGCAGTGCTATAGAGCATCTCTTTAAAGGTCTCGGTATCGAGGGTAAATTGGGTGGCTTCCTGCAAATCAGGTAGCTGAGGGTAATCATCTTTGCTTAGGCCATGAAGGCGGAAGTTCGACGATCCGGCCTTAATCTCGGCCATCTCGCCTTTAAGGGCAGAGATCTCGACCGTATTTTCGGTTAACTCGCGCACTAATTGAAAAAATCTTTTAGTTGGGATGGATAGAGAGCCCTTTTCTTGAATTTTTGCCTTGATGCTACAGCGGGTGCCTACAGTGAGGTCTGTGGCGGTAAAGATAAGTTCGTCCTGATCGGCCTCAATTAGACAGTGGGACAAAATGGGCATGGGGGCATTTTGTGGCACGACATTTTGAATTTTTTTTATTAAATTGCTTAGGTCCTGGCGTGAAACAACAAACTTCATTATACATCCTCTTTTCAAAAATGAATCTCACCATAGGTAACTGTCTGTCCAAAGTCAAGCACAAGAGACTTCTTAATAGATTTTCAGAAAACTCTTTATTTTTTCTTTTATTATGTGGTATGTTTCTTCTTTTATTTAGGAGTAATACTCATGCAATCCTTTAATGATCTTACACCATCTAGCCCTGAAGTATCTTTTATTTTTACAAAGGATCTTCAGATGCTCTATAGAGGTAATAAAGAAACTAGTGAAGCCTCTCGTAAAAGGTATGCGGGTGTTGCACTTGGTTGTATAGTTCTTGGGGCTACAGCTATGGCTATGGCAATGAATTATAGAGCAGCCCTTGTAGAAACATTGGATGAATTTAGTGCCGATGTGATGGTAGGTGGAGCTGCATTGATTACGGGAGTTGTTGTTCTAGTTTTAGGTTATCAGACGTATAAGAAGCAAAAAGAGGTTGAATTTTGGAGCGAGAAGCTCAATGGTCCCTTGAATTTACAGAAGATACTAGAGCCTGTGATATCTGACGAAAGAGGGATGAGTCCTCTGAGAGAGTCTCAGTTTAGAGAGCAATTGACAGGTTTGTTTAAGCCCCAGCTAGGCAAAGTAACAGAAACTCTTGTAGAGATGCATCAAGCTCTGCAGAACGAGGTTCGGAGTTCTAGCGTGAATTCAGATCTTACAGGCAAGATAAGGCGCTGCCAAAAATTCCTTTTGCTGTGTTATGAAATGCAATATAAAAAAGGTGATAATCTTGCAGCATTTGAACAAGTACATCAAAGCAATCAATATTGTGTTTTTTCTTTACAATCTCCTCCACACGACTGGTTTTCAGCAGAGTTATGCGTAGAGCTTGCCTGCAACACAGATAAAAAGAAGAGCTTGGGGGGGCAAGTGATGTTTTATATCGGGAGGGAGGAGGACCTTCAGAAAAAAAACCAATTTTATCTATTGCTCTTTACTAGATCTCAGGAATTGCTAAAAAGAGAAGATCTCTCAAATGAGTGTCGCTCTCTCTATTTGAAAAATTTATTCATAAGTAAACGCAGCGTGAGGTCCAACAATGTAGAAAGTCAATTGAATCAATTGAGTAAGGGTGACTTGCTATTGACTTTTTCAAGCTACAAGCTTTACTCGGAACTTCAGGATTGCGATTATTCTGCGTTAAAGGTAAGGGAATTAAGCAATATATTGGGGCATCTTGCCCAATGCGATAAGGCACATAAAACGTTCAAGCAGAAATATATCAAAGCGGAATTTAATAGGCTTGATCAGATCAAAGATATGAGTGCTCATTTTCAATCTCTTACAGAAGAGCATAAGCCCTATTTGTTGTGGCTCTTTCATCGTTCTTGGAGAAACAGGGAGAAAACCCAAAAGGTTAACGGGTGGTTTGCAACATTAACCCCAGAGCAAAAAGATTGGGTGAAAGAGGGTGCCTCCCAAGAGATTATCCAGAGGTATGGAGGGCTGTAAATCAAGCCTGTTCCAATTTAGCTTCTCTCTGTTATAGTGTTTACATGTACAAGAATGAAATTGTAAAGAACCGCCGCGCCTACTTTGACTACGAAATCCTCGAAACTTTTGAAGCGGGTATCGCACTGCTTGGTACAGAAATCAAATCCCTACGCAATCATGGTGGCAACCTACAGGAAGCCTATGTAAAGCTTGTCAAAGGCGAATTGTTTTTGGTGGGTGCCTCAATCGCTCCCTATCGCTTTGGCAATTTTTTTAATCACGAAGAGCGGCGCGAACGTAAGCTTTTGATGCACAAGCATGAAATCGATAAGCTCGATGCCCAGGTAGCGCAAAAGGGTGTTACTTTGGTGCCCTTAAGTCTCTATTTTAAAAAGGGACGCGTCAAAATCAAGATTGCGACTGCCAAAGGTAAAAAGAGACATGATAAACGAAGCGCCAAAATCGAAAAAGAGCGCGACCGCGAGGCCAGCCGCGCCATGAAGCAAGATTATTCAGCTTGATTTATCAGCAATTTATCGGCATAATAACGGTATATGGACATAACAAGATGATGCGTATATTATGCCGACAAATTTTAAGCCCCTCTATTCGATCACCCCAACAATAGCCAAGTACTTGATGCAAATTGAGGCAGCCAAGGAACAAGTTCATTTTTTACCACTCAACCCGAGCGTTCTTGCTTCACTCAGAGAAACGGCTAAATTATACACTACTCATTATTCGACGATGATTGAGGGCAATCAGCTCAATCCAGAGCAGGTAAAAGAGGTTGTCTCACATGAGGGTCATTTTCCGGGGCGAGAGCGGGATGAAAAGGAGGTGCGTGGATACTACGCAGCCTTGGCACAACTTGAGCAATATGTGGCTCAACACCACCCGATTACAGAAAAAACGATACAAACATTGCATGCGCTTGTGATGAGTGATGGTCGCACTAGGGTAAAATCTACGAGCTATCGGGATGGGCAAAATGTGATCAGAGATAGTAGCACAGGGACTATTGTTTATTTGCCGCCAGCATCTAAGGATGTTACGGGGCTAATGCGCAATCTGGTGGCTTGGATTAAAGAAAGCTCCGATCTGCCTTGCCCCATTGTTGCCGCAATTGCACACTATCAGTTTGCCACGATTCATCCCTACTATGATGGAAATGGACGCACAGCACGCTTGTTAACAACACTTATACTGCATCGGGGAGGATATGATCTGAAGGGGCTTTACTCCTTGGAAGAGTACTACGCTAAGAATTTACTAGGCTACTACCGGGCCATCACGGTTGGGCCTTCACACAACTATTATCTAGGACGTGCAGAAAGTGACATCACGGGGTGGGTTGGGTATTTTATGGAGGGAATGGCCTTTGCCTTTGAAAAGGTGGTGCAACAGATGGAGCAATCGAGGGATAGAGGGGAAAAAGATGATTCAGATCTGATGCGTACTCTGGATCCCAAACAGCGCAAATCGCTAGAGCTATTCAAAAATTATGAGGTTGTGACAAGCAGCCAAATTGCAGAACTCTTTGGCTTTAAAGCACGCACAAGCACAGCCCTATGTAAAAAATGGGTGGAGGCTGGCTTTCTAACCATTGTGGATCCTTCATTGAAAGCACGAAAGTATAAGCTTGCCGAAAAATTTCAATCTCTCTTAAAGTTTTAAGTTTGAATAAATAGATATAAAATGTTTTGCTTGATCATCTATAAGCCAAAATTTTAGGTTTGCAAGATTAAAACGATCTGTTCAATTTTTTCTTTAATGTGCTGTGCTACGGCAGCTCTCCATGCGGATAATTGTGAGAAGTGTGATCGCACAACGATTGATGCGAAGGTGATAGAATCTCCAGATGCTTGTCGTCAGTATGGGGATGAGTGCCCTGTGGATAAACATGCATGGGGGACCACATGCCCTCGCACTCCAAGTTAATCTGCTTGAAAATTAATGAAGCATTTCCAATGATGATGCTTCATTAATTTTTTTAGGTTTTTTTTGTGAGACTGATACTCTGTGTTTTACTTCTTGCTTTGACAGGGTGTCATTCGTCTAAAGAGAGGACCATTGAGCAAAAGTTGAGCTCGATTCCTTTGGAGGATCAAGAAAAGCTAGAACATCTATTCCATTATATGTTTACCGGCGACTATTTTGGTGCTGTCCTGTTTGGCAACAAGCCGATGACCTTCCAGGAATTCCATGAGGACCCTTGGAAGCTTAATTCTGCATTTTCAATCTTTCCTCACCTTTATTATTATCTGGAGCAGGGGTGGAACACGTGGCTAAAATATGAGACGCTATTTCCCTCTGAAGACTATTTGTTTGCAAAAATCCCAGCTAAAACGGGTTATGAATTTATCATTCTTATTAATAGAGAAGCCTTTGCAAAAATGTTCGAAAAAAATCAAGATCTTTTTGTACAGGCATTGGGTGATAAAATTACTGCGGATGCAATCATATTAGAGTATCAAAAAGGAGAAAAGACCTTCAGTGAGGTGTTAAATGAGGATGAAGGGCTAGTTGGGTTGGTTTTGGGCTATGGCAGAGAGGCAACTCTATTAACAATTCGCAAGGAGCGTGCATCCCATCAACTATTTAGAAAGAGTCTGCATCCCTTGACCCCACCTGCGACTCACGAAAAACTTAAAAGCCAGAGTCGTCGGATAAGCCTACATTATAGAGAAAAAAGGTTGTCTCGTTTGGGGTACAAGTGGCATCAGTTGGGATCAAATGATGGGCCAGCGGATCCATATGAAGAACTGAACCAAAGCAGGGAAAGTTGTGAGTTTGTGCATCCCTCTTGGCAAATGTATCTCGTTGATATCCTTCCTCCAAATTTTAGTTGCGTCAAAAAATGTCGTGAAACCAAGCAGCTAAAAAAGGAATATGCCCAATCGATGCGACAAGCAAGAAAGGTTTTTGCTAAAAAGAGCTTTTTAAGCGGTTTTTTAGAACAATATTGTGAAGGTTAGAATGCATATAAAATTAATGACAATGGCTCTGCTCACTTTGGGATCAATGGGGGCACAAGATGCTTTTTTGGATCAGGAAATTGAAGAACTCTCTTTTTACATGGGATATTTAATGGGGCAAGAGCATGCAAAGCGTGCCCTCGATTTTCCAACTTGTACGCAAAAGGTGCTCGAAGGGATGCAGGCTGCCATCAATGGGGAGCCTGTATTAGAAAAGGAGAGGTTGCAACCCATCATCAAACGCATGCAAAAAAGCGTTATAGAAAAGAAAGTAGCCGCTTATCTTGCAGAAGCTGAAACGTATCTAGAAGAGGTCGTAATCCAAGAGCCCAATCTTGTAGAACTTGTGCCCCAAAAGCTCTATTACCAGGTGCATGAAGAGGGAGCAGGAAAGGTGATTGGCAAGAGGCCTAATCTTCATTTTAAAGTGAGTGTTTTGAAGGAAGGGCAGTGGGAAGTAATCTACTCGAGTTTTGAAGATCAGGAGGGTTCTTTCGAAATTGATTTGAATACAACCGTTGCCGCTTTTTTATAGGGGGGTTCGAGGGATGCGCATAGGGGAGAGACGCTCTATCATTGCGCATCCAGATTTGGCCTATGGAGCGGGAAAGTTTTGGATTCCCCCTAACTGCCTAGTTGTTTTTGAGGTCTTGGCTCGCTCAAATATTAAATAACCTGAACTTTACCGAATTGACGTACTGAAAGCCCCTTGATTTATCACTTGTCATTACCCAAATTTTAATTTCTGTGTATAATTTTTCTCTAATCTTAAACGGAGAAAAAAAATGAGTGCATATTATACGTTAGATGCAGAAAGTTGGGCGAAGAAGAATTTCGAGGGGA
>Ga0180433_10001312_pt1 | contig 41696 bp, 43 predicted proteins | sample SS_ome_8_FD_132980 | JGI IMG/M metagenome (GOLD analysis project Ga0180433, IMG submission 132980) | Hypersaline lake sediment archaeal communities from the Salton Sea, California, USA - SS_1_D_1 metaG | ecosystem: Environmental > Aquatic > Non-marine Saline and Alkaline > Hypersaline >...
CGATCCCGCCTTGCGCCCAGATACTGTTCGACTCGCTTAAATCTTCTTTACACAATAATGCGATGTTGAGATTAGGTTGGTCTTGCAAGAGCGCTAGGCAAAAACTTAAACCCGCAATGCCGCCGCCGATGACGAGAGCATCGTATTGTAGGGTTTGGCCTTGTTGGTTAAGTGTATCTGTCATGGCGTCATCTTCAGCGATAAATCGATGTGTTTTGGTGAGTGTGTTAACTTGCCTATGGAGGCGATATTGACACCTGTTTTTGCAATCGCGCTCACATTATTAAGATTAATGTTTCCGGACGCTTCTGCAGGCATTTGATTATTAATGATTTTTACAGCTTTAGTTAATTCTTGTGGTGACATATTATCGAGCAAGACACGGTCAACACGTCCACCGCCCTCATCTAAAATAATAGCTAATTCGTCAAGCTCGCGCACTTCGATGATGACTGGGTAATCGCGATCAAGGGGGATGTGTTTAAGCACGTTACGCATGCCGCCTAACAAATCGACATGGGTGTCTTTGACCATCATCGCATCATAGAGGCCCATGCGATGATTTGCACCACCGCCTACTTGCACCGCGTATTTTGCAAGATGACGAAAGCCTGGCAGTGTTTTGCGTGTATCCATGATTTGCATATTGCTACCGGCAACCGCATCGACATATTCGCGCGTTAGTGTTGCGATACCGGAGAGGTAACATAAAAGATTAAGTGCAATGCGCTCGATGCGAAGAATGTCGCTGGCAACACCTTCGAGTGTAACAAGTGTCTCACCGGGTGCGACACACTCACCATCGTCAATGTGAATGCGTAACGCGATAGTTGTGTTCGCATGTTCTAACAAGACGGGTAAGAGCTTTATTCCACATACAATAGCAGTTGTCGGATGTTTCGATATAATGATTGCGGTTTTAGTGTTTGTATCATCGCCTAGTAGTGTTTCACTTGTGATATCTCGCTGTGGCGTGCCTAGATCTTCTTTAAGCGCAAGTTCGAGTAGCGTTATGTCGTCAGTGGTTTCGATAAAGTTCATGGCGTCTACCGTTTTAATAAACGAGATTGTTCACGCTGCCAATCACGCTGCTTTTCAGCTTGGCGTTTGTCGTGGGTTTTTTTACCTTTGGCAAGAGCGATATCAACTTTGACCAAACCTTTCTTCCAATACATACGCGTCGGGACAATGGTATAGCCTTTGCGCTCGACACTACCGATTAAGTGACTGATTTCTTTCTGATGTAGTAATAATTTACGCGTGCGTGCCGGTTCGGGGTTTACGTGAGTTGAGGCGCTACTAAGCGGGGTGATTAGGCAATTCAAAAGCCAGACTTCGCCTTTTTTAAGGATCACGTGGCTATCACGCAGCTGCACGCGACCCGCGCGAAGACTTTTGACTTCCCACCCTTGTAACACGATGCCTGCTTCAAAGTGGCTTTCAAAGCTATAGTCGTGTCTGGCTTTACGATTTTCGACAATGAGATTGTCGGGTTTAGCTTTGCCCATGACCTAAGTCACTTTCTCCAAAAGGCCGGCGTAAACAACACCAGCATAGTAAAAATTTCAAGACGACCTGCAATCATAGCAAAAATCAGCAACCATTTCGAGATGGCATCGACGTGTTGAAAACTTTGGGCGTCGGTACCGATGGCGGCACCGGCATTGGCAAGTGTCGCGACCAGAGCGCCGAAGGCCGATACGAGATCGAAGCCATTTGCGAGTAGTGCTAATAAAAGCAAGGCGAAGATACCGAAAAACGTCGCAATGAAGCCCCACATGGCTTGCATGACATGTTCAGGCAAGGGGTGCTTACCGAATTTGACGGTTAATACGGCTTGCGGGTGGACAAGACGCGTGAGTTCGCGATTACCTTGTTTTTGTAACAATAACAAACGGATTACTTTAATCCCGCCACTCGTTGAGGCCGCACAGCCACCGATGATGGCAACCATCATGATGAGCATGGGTACAAAAGACGGCCATAAGTGAAAAGGTCCCGAGGTTAGTCCTGTCGTTGTTGCGAGCGAGACAACATTGAAAAGACTCTTGGTGAACGTTGTCGATATGTCGTCGTAAACATCGTAAGACAATAAAGAAACGAGTACGACAATCGTTGCACATATCAAGATTGTTAAATACGTTCTGAACTCTTCATCGGCAAAATAGTGACGAATGTGTTTATCGCGTAGGGCTAAAAAATGTAGCGAATAATTTGTGCCGCTTAAGATCATAAAAATAACGGCGACGTACTCGATAGCTGAGCTGTTGTAATAAGCAAAACTCGCATCGTGTACACTGAAACCACCAGTCGCAACCGTTGAAAAACTTTCACCTATCGCCTCGAAAGACGACATGCCAAGACACCAATAGGCAACTGCACACATAACCGTTAAGCCAACATAAATAAACCACAACGCTTTTGCCGTTTGTGTGATGCGGGGTGTGAGTTTGCTTTCTTTGAGTGGTCCGGGTGTTTCAGCTTGGTAGAGTTGCATACCACCGACGCCGAGCATAGGAAGAATGGCAACTGCCAAGACGATGATCCCCATGCCACCCAGAAACTGTAATTGTTGTCTATAAAAACGTACGGCGTGTGAGAGTCCATCAATATTGGTAAGAAGTGTCGCACCTGTTGTCGTCAGCCCAGAAACAGATTCAAACATTGCGTCAGTAAAAGTATTATGCGGTGAGTCAGCCATATAAAAAGGTAACGCACCGAACAAACACAACACGAACCAAAATAAAACGACAATAAGAAAACCATCGCGCGCTTTTAATTCTTTAAGGTTTTTGCGGTTAAAAAACCATGTGCCCATGCCGGTTAGCAGTGTGAGTAGAAACGCGAGTAAAAAAGTATGTGGTTCGCTATCGTGGTAGATGAGAGCAATAACGCCGGGCGGTAACATACTTAAGCTAAATAGCATGAGAAAAATGCCAAGAATCCGCGCGATATTTCCGTATTGCATTTAAATAAATCCAACGGCAACTTGAAAAAGTTTTTCGACATGTGTTATTGCTTTGCGTTCTTTAGCAAAGATAATCACATGATCATCAGGTTCGATAATAACGTCTTGGGGGTGGATCATAACGTTATCATCGCGCACGATAGCAGCGACAACGGTCTCACTTAACAGCGGTAATTCAGCCACACGACGACCGACAACCTTCGATGTTTTCTGATCACCATGCGCAATAATTTCGATAGCCTCAGCAGCACCACGACGTAGGGAGTAAACATTCACGATATCTCCTCGTCGTATATGCGTTAAAATACCGCTAATCGTTGACTGCTGGGGTGAAATTGCGATATCGATGAGTGAGCCTTGCACGAGATCGACATAAGCGGTTTGGGTAATAAGCGCCATCACTTGTCTTGCGCCTAAGCGTTTAGCAAGCAGACATGACATGATGTTTGCTTCATCATCATTCGTAACCGCGCAAAACACATCGGTCGATTCGATGTTTTCATTCACCAAGAGTTCGCGATCGGTCACATCACCTTCTAACACTGTGGTCTTATCGAGCATGCGCGATAATTCGCGAGCACGCATCGTATTATGTTCGATGATTTTAACGTTGTATTTGTATTCGAGAATCTCCGCTAAGCGATGACCGATATGGCCGCCACCGCCGATGATAATGCGTTTGTAAGGTTCTGCCATGCGGCCAAGCGCTGCGAGTATATCGCGAATATGTTGTGGCTCTGCGATGATGAAAATTTCATCGTTAGCTTGTATGAGCGTGTTTTGGTTTACTGCAAGCGAGCGGTTTTGGCGATATATTGCGGTGACTTGGCAGGCAATTTTGGGAAAGTGTTCGTAAAAGTCGGCGATGGTTTTACCGACGAGTACACCACCGACTTGTGCGCTAACCGCGATGAGTCTCACTTTACCATCGGCGAAGTCTAAGACTTGTAGTGTGCCTGGGAATTGAATAAGTCGTTGCACGTAGCGAGTGACTAATTCTTCGGGGCTGATACAAACGTCGATAGGAATGTGGTGATGATCGAATAACGGTTTGTGGGCGAGATAATTCGCAGCTCGTATGCGCGCTACTTTCATCGGTGTTTGAAACAAGGTGTATGCGACTTGGCAACTTATCATGTTGGTTTCATCGCTGTCTGTGACGGCGATGATCATGTCGGCATCTTCAGAGCCTGCTTCGCGTAAGATGTTAGGGTGTCCGGCGTGGCCTTGGACCGTGCGGATATCGATACGACCTTGTAAATCGCGTAAACGCTTGCTGTCTAAATCAATAAGCGTAATGTCGTTATCTTCTCGGACGAGGTTTCTCGCGAGTGTGCCCCCGACTTGTCCTGCACCGAGAATAATTATTTTCATGCCTCATAGGTCCCGTGAAAAACGGTGACGGCTGGACCTGTTAGATATAAGGGTGCCTCACCGCCATCCCATTGAATCTGAAGCGAGCCGCCAGGGAGGTCGACCGTGACATCGGTGTCTAACCAGCCCTGGTAAATACCACAGGCAACCGTTGCGCTAGCGCCGCTCCCGCAGGCGAGTGTTTCGCCAACGCCGCGTTCGAAAACGCGTAGTTTAACGTGGTCGCGAGCCTTGGTTTCGACGATATTGACGTTGACGCCAGCTTTAAAATTAGCAAGGTGCTGGCATGCACGACCGATGGGGTTCAGCACCACGTCGTCGACACTATCAACGCGCAAAATGGCGTGTGGGTTACCCATGTCGACATGCATACAATCGAGCGTCTCGCCAGCCACATTGATCGAGAAAGGCTCTTTTGAGACCATTTTGGGCACACCCATCATGACTTTGACTTGTTCGGGTGGCACGAGTGTGAGCTCAATAGGCCCCGCGAGCGTACCTAAACGCAATGCTGTATCGGAACTTGCCAAGTCTTGTTCAATAATGAAGCGAGCGATGCATCGCGCGCCGTTACCGCATTGCTCGACCTCGTGGCCATCGGCGTTGAAGATGCGGTAATAAAAGAGTGTCTCTTCATCACGCGCGGCTTCGAGTAGTAATAATTGATCACAACCGATGCCAAGATGGCGATCGGAAATCGCGCGAATGAGGCTCGGGGCGAGCTTGACGGATTGATTTACGCCGTCGATGACGACGAAATCATTACCGGCCCCGTGCATTTTGCTGAAATTAAATTTCATCGTATAATGCCTTATTTACTGACGATTGCGGTAAGGTCAAAGGCCCCTTTTTACCGCAACTTGTTAAGGTCATGCTACTGATACTCAGTATGACCATCATAAGCAGGATGTATCTTCGCATGGGACAATCCACCACATTGTTACCAGCGGTCGAAACTGAGACCGCCGAGTCGACCACCGCGGCGGTGATCTGGTTGCACGGCTTAGGTGCTGATGGCCATGATTTTGCACCGATTACCTATGAGTTGCAAATGACTTCGCACCACAAGGTCAAATTTGTCTTCCCCCACGCACCTGTTCGCCCCGTGACCATAAATGGCGGGTTCGCCATGCGTGCTTGGTACGACATCTTAGGCCTAGAAGAAGATACCCGGCAGGATGCAGAAGGTTTGGCGAGCTCAGGCGAACAGATTGCAAGCTGGATCGATTCACTTGTTGCGAGTGGCATACCCTCTCAGCGTATTGTGCTGGGTGGATTTTCTCAAGGTGGCGCACTGGCGCTTTATCACGGTTTGCAAACGACAACGATGCTCGGGGGTATTGTCGCTTTTTCATGTTACTTGCCTGTCGCCGATACCGTCTTAAATCATTTGCACGCTGCGAATAAAAACACGCCGCTATTGATGGCACACGGCACAAAGGATAATGTTGTCCCCTACGCGTGGGGTGAGCGCAGTGCCAACACGCTCAAAGATCAGGGCTACGATGTCACCTGGCATAGTTATCCAATGGCGCACTCTGTTTGTGGTGAACAAATGCAAGCGCTCGATCACTTTATCGCTGCGATTTTGGCGAAAACCTCTGGGAAGGGAGATTGATACATGAAAATGATTACGGCCATTATTAAACCTTTCAAAATGGACGATGTGCATGAATCATTAGACGAAATTGGTGTGCGTGGTATCACCGTAACAGAGGTCAAAGGTTTTGGTCGCCAAAAAGGTCACACCGAGCTTTATCGAGGTGCGGAATACGTTGTCGATTTCTTACCTAAACTTAAAATCGAGTTAGCGGTCGAAGATGAGCGCGTTGAAGAAGTCATCGAAGCGATTACCAAAGCAGCCCACACGGGAAAAATTGGTGACGGTAAAATTTTTGTGACAGATATCGAGCAAGTTATGCGGATCAGAACAGGTGAAACGGGTGATGATGCACTCTAAACTGATTCCCCCTCACCCTAACCCTCTCCGCCAGTTTGGGGGAGAGGGGATAAGAAATATGACTTAAGAGAGAAAAGATAGACGTGTTTAGGAACTTGTTATGATTGACTCAAGGCGTTTCCCTGCTTACGCGCTACTTGCGCTTGCTATGATGTTTTACTGCCTCGACTATTATTTTCGTATTGCGCCGAGTTTGGTTGTGACGCCACTTATGTTGCAGTACCAAACCTCCCCACTCGGCATCGGTGGTTTTGCATCGGCGTTTTACTTAGGTTATCTCTTGTTTCAAATCCCAGCTGGTATTTTACTCGATAACCATTCCCTTAGACTTTGTTTAGTGACATCTATCGTGGCGTGTGTCGTTGCCTTTGTTGCGTTCTTTTTCCTTCATCATTACTCTACTGGTTACGTGTTGCGATTAATTGTTGGGGCCACATCCGCTTTTTCTTTTATTGCCGTGCTCACCATTGCAAAACATCACTTCCAAGCAAAATATTTTAACATCATAGCGGGAATTACTATCTCTGTCGGCACGCTCGTGGCGGCGTTGATACAATATGTCTCAGCACAGTTGCTTCATCGCTTCATCGCACAGGATGTGCTTATTGTGATAGGTCTATTTGGACTTGTGATAGCGGCGCTACTTATGATTATGCCTATGCCTAAGTTCGATTATATTAAGAAGCGACGAACATCAACGGAAAAAATTAATGCCTTACTTCGTGAGCCGCGTTTTATTTTGAATGCCTTACTCGGCGGACTCATGTATTTACCGACATCTATTCTTGCTGCGGTATGGGGTATTAGTTTTATCACCAACCACTACTATGTGGATGAAGCCTATGCTTCGATAGGTATCTTCAGTTTATTCTTAGGCTGGTGTGTGGGTGCACCGCTACATAGTTATATCTCTAGACGCGTCAGCAACGTGAACCTCTGGATGGGTAGTATGAGTTTCTTGGCGATGGGTTTGATTTTGCTCTTAACCTATGAGACCAACACCGTGGGGCACTTATTTCCTCACGTATTATTTACGGTAGGCTTGGTATCGTCAGCGCAAGTATTGGTTTGGGATAGGGTTGGTAAAGCCGTTATCGACGCGCAAAGTGGGGTAGCTATCGCACTTACCAACGTCATTATGACCCTATGTAGCGCCTTGTTTCATCCCCTACTCGGCTTTCTTTTTGCCTCTAAAGAATTAACGCCAGGCGTGATTCATTTTTGTCATGGCATATGGGTGTTACCCATGTTGTTTTTAATTTCGTCACTTCTTGCATTTGGCATGGGGGTAAAAAATACCGCTAGACAGGCGCAAGCCACTTAAGTCACAATAGTTCTCATTGTTTGTTGCGTTCAAGGAGCTTTTAGATGTCGTCTACACCAATCGATGATGTAGTAAAAGACTTACTCGGTTCATTGCCTGAGTCTTTAAAACAGATGGAGCAAGATGTATCCAAACAGTTCCATGAAATCTTACAAGCGGGACTCGCCAAAATGGATCTTGTTCCGCGCTCTGAATTTGATGCACAAGTAAAAGTTTTAGCTCGTACACGAAGTAAATTAACCGCCATGGAAAAGCAGCTCGCTGCCATTGAGGCTCAAGTATTAGGGAAGGAGCCTTCCAATGACACTAGCAGTGGTTCACAGCCGAGCGAAGGTGGGGATTGACGCCCCTGCTGTCACGATAGAAGTTCATATCACTAACGGATTACCGCGTTTTGCAATCGTTGGTCTACCTGAAGCCGCAGTGAAAGAGAGTAAACACCGTGTGCGCTCAGCCATGCTTAATTCCCATTTCGATTTTCCCGATAGACGTATCACCGTTAACCTCGCCCCGGCTGATCTGCCAAAAGAAGGTGGCCGTTTCGATCTTGCTATTGCGATCGGTATTATGGTGGCGAGTAAACAATTGCCTCACGATGCGCTGAATCAATATGAATTCATAGGTGAGCTTGCATTGTCGGGTGAGCTGCGCCCTACTGACGGGTTATTACCTTTTGCGCTTGCGTGTCGCAGGGTGCGTAGGCAATGTGTCGTTCCTCGTGTAAATGCATTTGAGGCAGCACTCGCACGAGGTGCTGTCGTGTTGCCTGCAGAGCACTTTCTTGATGTGTGCGCACACTTGAAAGGTCAAGCGAAGCTTCAAGCCATCGAGCCTACAGCAATGAAGCACGTTCACAAACAAACCTTTGACATGTCTGATGTGAAAGGCCAAATGCACGCAAAACGGGCACTAGAAATCGCTGCGAGCGGCGGCCATAGTTTACTCTTTATCGGTCCACCTGGTACGGGTAAGAGTATGCTTGCGCGACGACTGCCAAGTTTATTACCGAACTTGAGTGATGAGGAGGCGTTAGAAACTGCGTCAATTTATTCGATAGGCGGTCAAGGTATTCGCATGCATGCTTTTTATGAAAGGCCGTTTCGCGCACCGCACCACACGGCCTCACAAATCGCACTTGTTGGGGGTGGCAGGCCCGCTAAGCCTGGTGAAATATCACTCGCACATAACGGCGTGTTGTTTTTAGATGAATTACCAGAGTTTAATCGTTCAGTTATCGACAGCTTGCGTGAACCCTTAGAAGAAGGCGTGATTAGCATTGCGCGTGTTAATGAACACATTGATTTTCCAGCGCGCTTTCAATTAATCGCCGCGATGAATCCTTGTCCCTGTGGGTATGATGGTGATCCGCGCGGGGATTGTACCTGCACGCCTGACCAAGTACGTCGTTATCAACACAAAGTCTCAGGACCCTTTCTTGATAGAATTGATTTGCGTTGTTTGGTGCCCGCGGTGCATTATACGCAGATGCTAAAGCAGCCTAGAGGCGAGACGAGTCAGTGTGTGCGTGAGCGTGTGGTGGCAGCAAGAACTATACAGGATGAGCGCGGTTTTCTTAATGCAAGAATCCCAACGCGAGATATTGAAACGTTATGTCGGCTTGAGAAACCTTCGCAATCGTTTTTAACCAAGGTGATGGAGGGTTTGCAATTATCTGCGCGTAGCTATCACCGCGTTTTACGTGTGGCGCGTACCATCGCTGATCTCGATGGTTGTGACGGTTTGACGCGTGACCATGTGCAAGAAGCATTGAGTTATCGGTTATTAGATTAAGGGGTTTACGATGCCAAAACGTTGCGAATGGTGTACGGATGATCCGCTCTATATTGCTTACCATGACGAAGAATGGGGCGTGCCGTTATATGATGATAAGGCTTTGTTTGCGATGTTACAGCTTGAAGGCATGCAGGCGGGATTAAGTTGGATCACTGTGCTTAGAAAACGCGAAGCTATGTATGATGCGTTTGCCAATTTTGAGCCAGAGCGACTCGTGCGGTTTAATAAACGTGATATGGCGCGTTGTATGAAAAATCCAGAGATTATTCGCAATCGATTAAAGATTGAATCGGTTGTTAAGAATGCGCGCGCCTACTTGGACTTGCGCGAGCAAGATATACGTTTTAGTGATTATGTGTGGCAATTTGTCGATGGTAAACCGATTGTTAATCGTTGGCGACGCTTACAAGATATTCCCACACAAACAGATGAGTCTTTAGTGATGTCTAAGACACTAAAAAAAGCAGGCTTTAAATTTGTTGGCCCCACGATTTGTTACGCTTTCATGCAAGCGGTGGGCATGGTTGATGATCACGTGGTTGGGTGTTTTCGAAAAAAGCGATGAATTAAGAAGATAGACCCAAGGTGCTGCCTAGCGGATTGAAAAAGTCATCGTTACTGTCTAAGACGCTTTCCCACTCAGCCATTAGGCTCTTGGGTGATGAAGTAAAAGATACGTTCTCAGCTGATACATAATCGAAAAAGCCAGGATTCGCTTTCATCACTTCTACCGTTGATTTGAAATAAGCTGCTTTCTCAGCAAGATTTGCTTCACGTTTGCGAAGTTTATGGATTAGCTTGCTCGGACGGTAAACAATCTTTTGTGCGAGTTTGGCGGTGTTTTTGATGCCGTCATTACGATCGCGCTCGAGCGGTGAATCTTCACGACGGAACAAAACTTTGAGTGCATTGCACGGGCTGCTTTCGTTAATAAGTGTCGCAAGCGCATAGTAAGCACGTACGGGTACGTTGATAATGCAAATCAATAGAATACGTATGCATTGAATCAAACTAAACGCAACATAAGTACTAACGATAGGGGCGTCGTGTCTCGCAGCTTGTTTATTTGAAAGACGGATGAGCTCGTCAAGGTGACGGGATAAGTCGTCTTGATTCGATGTTTCGAGAGCATGTAATGTTTTCGAAAAATGAGATGAAAGTTCATCGATATTTCTAATTGCTTCTATAGGGCGTGTGAAGCGGAGTTCGCGCTTGATAGCGCGGCGCAGGACGTCACTCGCACGGTACAGTTCAGGATTTGTTTCTTTTAATGGTTTGATTGATTTGCGCATAGCACGCAGTGATTTTTTAATATTGAGAACTGACTTAATTCTTGATAGCTCTTTCTTATTTGTTTCAAGGGCAGGTTGTGTTGTCTCAGCATCTATTTCCACCACACCTTGAGACTTACTAAGATGGTTGACGGACGACTCGCTAGTGTTAGCAGGCGCAACGTGTTGTTCGGTCCACAATGCGGGTAAGTCATCGCAGCTAGCAGGAGACGGAGTTGGTGCGCGGTTTTGTTCCTCGTCAGAGCTTGAGCCTAGGTTTGCTGATGGCTTCGAGACCACTTCGATGGTCAAATCGGAGACTTTGCTAGAGGCTGCTACGTCTGACATGTACTTCATAACCGTAGGTGTTGCCCCGAATGGAACGATACGGCCTGTATCTGGTGTCGTCAGTGAGTTCTTAGTATTTTTAACACTTTCAGATCCATCTTCGTGTGTTGTAACCACCGAAGTGTCTGTTGTCATGTTAATCTCCGCGTAAATGAGTGTGTGCTTGGCCTACATTGATATGGTACTAAGTTGTACCCAAATGAAAAATAGGCTGGCTGAAACAAGCTGTTTCCATCTGGAAACAAAGAGGGTAAAACAAACGCTATCTCTATACTTTCTTAGTGCTAAGTTGCTCTTTTTCCAGGGGTTTATCTTTAGCTTGTCGTAATGATTGCTTACTTCCTGCCATCATCCCTGCGAAAGCAGGGATCTCAATCAAGAAACCTTGGCACTAAACCCAGGAACTTGTACACGATGCGTATGATTGAGATCCCTGCTTTCGCAGGGATGACATGTGGACGCAGGGATGACGGTGGAGTCGCAGGGATGACATGTGACGAGCTATGTAACAGTACCGAGAGTTCTAGAAATACTTAACTGGTCGTTGGCATGTCCTCGAGGTATCATGTGCGCATGTTGGATTTGGCAAGATGAGGAAAATAATCATGAAATTCGCGTCGTTATTCACCGTTCGTAAGTTAAACATATATATGATGTGCACTTGCTTCGGTTTGCTCGCGATGGCGGCCTATCTGCAGATTGTCCATGAAGTTGAGCCATGTCCTTTGTGCATCATTCAGCGCATACTCATCGCATTCTTGATGCTCGTGTTCTTAATAGGCGCAGTTTTTCGCAATGCACCGAAGCGCTTTACGTTTATACACAGTCTTGTCGTGATATTGTTTAGTGTGTTGGGCCTAGTCGCAGCTGGACGCCAAGTTTGGTTGCAGAGTGTTGTGGTCGATGAGGTTCCAGTGTGTGGGCCTGGCCTTGATTTTCTCTTCGATAAAATGTCTTTTACCGATGCATTAGCTGCTATCTTGACCGGTCCTGGTAGTTGCAGCGAAGTGGAGTGGACGCTCTTTCATCTGTCTATACCTATGTGGACGTTGTTATTTTTCACCCTCTTTGCCATCGTCGGTATCATCAACCTGCGTCGCGTCGCTTAAGAATTGGTGTGGCGCTAAACCGTGTGTGGCAAGTTGCTTTTGTAAATGCCAAATGAGCGGGAACGGACCGAAGGCATAAATGCAATGTTGACTCACATCGGGGTACTGCTTGATGACAGCCTCGTCGAGTAAGCCCGTTGCGAATAACCAGTCTGCTGGTGTTGCATCAGAAGGTAGCACGGGGGTGTATTGAAACTGAGGTACACACTGTGCCCAGTGACTGACAAGTTCGTGATCGTAATGTTCATTGACCGCGCGCGCGGCCCAAAACAAATGCATCGGACGCGAGTCACCATGGGCAAGCGCTTGTTCGATGATGGCTTTGATGGGCGCAAACCCTGTGCCGCCTGCGAGTAATAGTAGCGGTCTATCATCATGGGGAGGGTAGATAGCGTCACCGAAAGGCCCGCGAATAAATACTTTATCACTCGTGGCTAAATATGCGAGGAGCTTCACGGTGAAGGGATTATCATGCGTGTGGCAGATGTGTAACTCCAACGTGTGGCCGGCGAGCGGGGCGTTTGCTATCGAGAAGGGTTTGAAGTCACCATCGGGTAAGCCAAGTTCGATATACTGACCTGCTTTAAAACTGATGGCCTTATCGTCGGGTGTTAAATGTAGGCGCCAAATTCTATCGCTTAAGGGTTGTAACTGTTGGCAGTGGTAGGTGAGCGCTTTATTCATGTAACGCGTTTAAGCCTAATAAACGGTGGGCGAACAACAAAACCTCTTCACGACCATTTGCCATGGCCTGTCTGATTTCAGTCGTTGGATGGTGCATGATTTTGCTAGCAAGGCGATGCGCAAATTGACTGAGCACTTCTTCGGGATCTTCACCCTGGCGCAAAGCTTGTTTGGCACGGTTAAGTTCATTGCTTTGCAGCGTTTGAATCGTGTTACGGTAGTCGGTGATAAGTGTGGTTGCTTCGAGCATACGTTTCTTGCGCACAAATTCATCGACTTCGAGTTCCACCAACTGTTCGGCCATTTGGGCTGCGTGGTGACGCGCGCTCATGTGTTTGTCAGCAAGCGATTTTAAGTCATCGATATTGTAGAGATGAACATCATCACCAAGCGTCGCAATTTCTGGCTCAATGTCGCGCGGAACGGCAAGGTCCATCAAAAACAAGGGGCGCTTACGACAGTTAAGCGTGTGTTCGACCATGCCTTTGCCGATAATTGCAATCGGACAAGCCGTCGCCGAGATGATAATGTCGACTTTGCTAACGGCTTCTGGAATTTGGCCGATGGTGATAGCTTTGCCACCAATCGATTGTGTTAGGCAGGCTGCGTTAGCGATCGTGCGGTTTGCGATGAGAAAATGTTGTGCACCACGTCGTTTTAAGTGTTTAGCTACGAGCTCGATCGTTTCGCCGGCACCGATGAGTAACACACGCGCCTCACTAAGGTCAGTAAACACTTGTTGGATACGCTCTACACCGAGATAGGCGATTGAGACGGCGCTGCGGGCTATGTCTGTGTGAGTACGGATTCGTTTGGAAATGGCGAATACGCGTTGGAAGACACTGTGTAAGACACTGCCAACCGTGCCTGCTTCCTGTGCCTTGAGGTAGGCTTCTTTCATTTGGCCAAAGATTTGTGGTTCACCGACGGTCATGGAGTCGAGACCACAGGCGACTCGCGCCATGTGTTGAATCATTTTTTCATTGCGCAGAACATAGAAATGATTCTTAAAGTCAGCAGATGAGATGTTCTGTTTATCGCGTAACCAGGTGAGCACAGCAGAAGGTTCATTGCTTGCACAATAAATTTCGCTGCGGTTACATGTCGATAATACCGCGAGTTCATCGGCGTTATTATCGGGGGCGAAGGCCATATCACGAAGGGCATCATGCGCCAACGCATAACGCTCTCTCAAAGCTATTGGTGCGGTCTTATGGTTCAAGCCACAAGCAATAAGTTCCATCGAATACGACCTGACTTGTAGTTTGAACATATTGTATAGTAATTTTCCCATGAACGGTAGTATGGCCATTTAGCGTTTGAGCTTGCATCAGTTTTAGGCCTATAATGTGTATTATTGGTAAACGTAAACAGGTTCACACGCATGCGAATGAGGGTAGGGTTACTCCTTCTGCTTAGTTTAGGTCTGGCAACCACAGCGCAAGCGGTTTCGCGCCTGAATAGCTATGGTACCTATGCCGAGACAAACTTTGGTTTTGGGCGGGTCAAAGAGAGTGTCGCGGGCAGTAGCCGCCAGGACACCGAAGGTTTCGCGTGGAGTTTGATTGTCGGTCAGCGTTTAAATATGAGTAACGCTCTCGAGCTCGGTTATTTTCAATTTCCTGATCAAGCATTTGACGATGGCGTGGAAGGTAAGAGTAACTATGCCTTCGTTTTCATGTGGAAGCTAGCGCTGCCAACTGACCATGACATGCGCCTATTCGGTAAAGCGGGTGCGGGGTTGAAAAGCCACCAGCTCTCAGGTCCTGTTCCTGAAGAAGGGTCATCTGTGAAATTTGCGGGTATGTTGGGTGCGGGTCTCGACTATGCGATTACCTCAACACTCAATGCCACGGTACAATATAACTTTTTCTTTAAGAATAGTTCAGAGAATCCGGCGATGTGGTTAGTTACAGGTGGTTTTAGTTACTACTTTATTACCTAGCCGATGCCAAGGCGACGTCAGTCTCTAAAGCTTTTCTTCTTTATAGCCCTCCTTATTGCCGTCATTTATGTCGGTATACAATATCGCGATTTTTTTACTAGCGGAGATCTTGAAAAATACTTAACAAGTATGGGTTGGCATGCGGCAGTGTTATTTATTGCGATTTATGTATGTGCAACGATCTTGTTATTGCCTGGTTCTGCGTTGACTATTCTCGGTGGTTTTTTATTTGGACCGTTATGGGGTGCGCTTATCAATCTTACGGCTGCTGTCGTCGGTGCAACAGGCTCGTTTTTGGTGGCGCGTTATTTAGGTGCTGACTGGGTCATGTCGCGTGTCGGGGTGCGTGGTGAGCGGCTCATGCGAGCGGTTCGCGAAGGTGGTTGGCGAGTCGTTGCTGTCTTGCGTTTGGTCCCCCTTGTGCCTTTCAATGTACTAAACTATATATTAGGGCTAACGCCAATAGGTGTCGGGACCTATATGGTCTCGAGTGCGATATTTATGATTCCAGGGACACTTGCTTATACCTACGTTGGGTCACTTGGTAAGACGGCACTTGCCGGCGAAGTTAAAGCAACCGTAACACAAGCCTTTGTTGTTATTGGGCTTTTTGTGCTTGTAGCTGCTGTTCCCTGGTTTATTCGCCATTATAAGAAGACGGCGAAATATGTGGAGCGGATTGAGTGAAGCGGTATGATTTAATAGTGATTGGCGGGGGTGCCGGTGGATTAAGTGTTGCAAGTGCTGCGGCTCAACTTGGTTTGAGCGTAATGCTTATTGAGAAATCAACAAAGCTTGGAGGTGATTGCCTGCATTACGGTTGTGTGCCCAGCAAGTCATTAATCCACAGTGCCAAGGTTCGCCATACGTTTAAAAACGCACATCGTTTTGGTTTCGATGCGACGATCATCGAAACTGACTTAGCACGTGTTAATGAATCGGTGCAAGGCGTCATTGATAGTTTGCAACCGCACGACAGTCCAGAACGTTTTGTAAGCCTTGGTGTGGATCTTGGTTTCGGTAATCCACGGTTTGTCTCTTCCCACGAAGTCGAATTAAATACGGAATGTTACTACGCTAAAAAGTTCGTTATCGCAACGGGCTCTCATTCACTGATCCCCCCTATTCCGGGGCTCACAGTTTGTCAGTATGTTACCAATGAGTCGATCTTTAAATTAAAAACACTGCCAAAACATCTTTTAGTATTAGGCGGTGGACCCATTGGTATCGAACTCGCGCAAGCCATGCATCGACTCGGTGCCCACGTTTCTATTATCGAGATGGCACCACACATTTTACCCATGATCGATGAAAGCATTGCAGTAGCAATGGAAGATACACTTAGAAAAGAAGGTATCGATCTGTATCTATCAAGTCAGGTTATGGAAGCTTGGCACGATCATGATGCGAAGATTTGTACGTTGACCTGTCAAGATGGGAATGGCAAAGCATTTACGCTCACCGGCGATAAACTCCTAATTGCAACTGGCCGTGTACCAAATATTGCAGGTCTCGGTTTGGAAGCTGCTGCAGTTGCATACGATAAGCGTGGAATTATTGTTGATAAATATTTAAGAACATCACAAAAACATATTTTTGCTATTGGAGATGTTACAGCAACACCGCTTAAATTTACCCATGTCGCAGAATATCACGCTGGCATTGTTATCAGTAATGCACTTTTTAGATTACGACGAAAAACTGATTATCGTGTAATACCAACAGTTGTTTATACTGATCCTGAAATTGCAACGGTAGGTTTGAGTGAAAAACAAGCACGAGAGAAAGGGTATCGTTTTCAAGTTATCGAGATGCAAGTTAAAGACATCGATCGCGCAATTACTTCCCGCGAAGACCAAGGGCTCATCAAATGTCTCGTGCGACGCAATAAAATATTGGGTGTGGCTATCATGGGTCAGCATGCAGGTGAGTTGATAGCTGAATTCGCGCTAGCAATGAATGCTAACTTACCGCTGCGTTACCTCACAACGACGGTACACGCTTACCCTACGATGGCGCAATTAAACCGCAGGGTTATCAATAAATATTTCGCATCAAAATTATTTAGCGACCGTGTACGACGTTTAGTACGTTGGTTGTTTTAAAGCTTATAAAAATAATATTGTGATGTAAGCAATATATAACCCAAGAAGTAAACCACCGCTAAAGCGCGATAAGCATTTTTTCTTATAGCCAAGATATAGCAATAACGTGAATAAAAACATGAGTGGCCAGTCACGCGTGATAACTTGTGGTGGAATTGCGACAGCACCTTTGATCGTTGTTGCAGGCAGTACGGCAAGAAGATTAAAAATATTCGAGCCTATGACATTACCTATCGCGATATCGTCGTGTTTTTTGATAGCGGCAACGATGCTAGTTGCGACCTCGGGTAAACTTGTGCCAACCGCAACGAGTGTTAGACCAATAACGACTTCATCGACCTTGAGTAATTTAGCGAGCACAACGGCACCGCGCACGAGCATATCGGCACCGAGTATTAACATGCCGAGCCCAAGAAATAAAAATAGCCACGCGATAATCGTTTTCATTTCAACCGGCTCTTCCGGTTTAAACGGTATGTCTTCTTTTTTATAGCGCGTGATGTAAGCATAACGCATTAAGACGATAAGTAGCATGAAGAGTAGCCATATCGCATCGTGTTGTGATAAAACCTGATTGATAAACATGCTTGCGACAAGACACATGATAACGAATAGAAACGGCAGTTCACGTTTGAAGAAGTGAGGTTGAATCTTAATAGGGCTTAAGAGGCAAGCAATACCTAGCACTAAACCAATGTTTGCGAGGTTCGATCCGATGGCATTCCCGATAGCGATATTGGGGGTGCCATGTAGCGCTGCATCGAGTGCGACGATAATTTCAGGTGATGATGTGCCGAACGCGACAATCGTTAAGCCAATGATTAAACGAGAGACGTTGTAGTGGAAGGCCAGTGCTGCACTCGCTGTGACTAAACGATCGGCCCCAAAGGTTAAGGCGATGAAGCCAACGAGGCAGGCCGAAATAGCGAGCGTATAACCCTCAATCATCGGCAACGCGAGATTCGATGACAGACCAAGCGTTGAATAGATGTTTCAACGCGATACCGCGGTGACTATGGCGTTCTTTAACGAGTGGATCGAGCTCTCCCACCGTACAGTCGAACTCAGGCACAAAGAAAATTGGATCATACCCGAAGCCGAGATCGCCGCGTGGTTCTTCGACGATCTGTCCATGCCAAAAACCTTGGAAGATTAATGGGGCAGGATCTTCAGCGTGCGCCATGAAGACGAGACTACAATGAAATGTCGCCGCGCGAACTTTATCTTTTGTTGCTTTCAATTCGCTAAGCAGTTTTTCAATGTTGGCTTTGTCACTCTTCTTCTCCCCGGCGTAACGCGATGAGTAAAGACCAGGTTCATCATTGAGTGCATGTACCATCAAGCCTGAGTCATCAGCCAATACCGGATATTGGCATCTGTCTGCTGCAAAGCGGGCTTTGATGAGTGCATTCTCAACAAAACTTACACCGGTTTCAGGTACATCGCCAATACCAAAATCACTTTGTGGTAAGAAGCGAACTGCCGCATTTGATTTTGCGGCGTGTTGAAATTCTTCAACTTTACCTTGGTTGCCTGTGGCTAAAACGATTTCTATAGTCATGATTTTTCTAAGAGGTTTTTAAAGCTTGAAATTAAATCCATTGGTAATGGGAAGACGATCGTTGACGATTGGTTCCCTGCGATAGTTGTTAGCGTTTGTAAGTAGCGTAGCTGTATCGCTTGAGGGCTTTCACCTAAGATTCGTGCGGCATCGAGTAGTTTTGATGATGCTTGTAATTCACCTTCGGCGTGAATGACTTTAGCACGACGTTCTCGCTCAGCTTCAGCTTGTTTTGCAATAGCGCGAATCATACTCTCATCGATGTCGACATGTTTTATTTCGACATTACTTACCTTGATACCCCACACATCGGTTTGTTCGTCTAGAATGCGTTGGATATCGGCGTTGAGTTTTTCGCGCTCGGACAAAATCTCGTCGAGCTCGTGTTGGCCTAAGACCGAACGTAGCGTCGTTTGGGCGAGTTGGCTCGTTGCTTCATAATAGTTTTCAACTTTAATCACAGCATTTTCAGGAATGATGACGCGAAAGTAGACGACAGCATTGACGCGTACCGAAACGTTATCGCGTGAGATAACGTCTTGGCTTGGAACGTCCATCACAATCGTACGTAAATCGATTCTATCCATTGTTTGGATGCCGGGGATAAGGATAAACAGACCAGGACCCTTAACGCGCCAGAAGCGACCAAGTGTGTAGACGACGGCACGTTCGTACTCGCGAAGAATTTTGATAGAAATAAATAAGATGACGAGGACAAAAGTCGCTATTGTGACAAAAAACGGGCTCATGATGATTCTCCTTGTGATGGCTCGACGGTGAGTACTAAGCCGTTGACTGCCGTGATGATAACTGAATCGCCTTTGGCGAGAGGGGTGTCACATACTGCTTCCCAAACCTCACCGTGTAAAACTATTTGTATTTTACCATTTGTGATTTGCATAACGGTAGATGTTTGGCCAATTAATTCGTGTTTCCCGTGAACGGGAAGGCGGCTTCGTGAGCGTACGACCATACCAATGATGAGGGTGAAAAAGCCAATATTGGCAACGGCCATCGCGAGAATGACGGGCCAAGCAACTCGAAAAGCGGCTATCTCGGTATCAAAGAGCATGATCGAGCCGATAATGAAAGCGAGAATACCGCCTATACCGAGTGCACCGAAGCTTGGGATAAATGCTTCTGCAAGCATAAAGGCTAAGCCTAAGATAACAAGCCCAAGTCCCGCATAACTTATGGGTAATAGCTGTAGTGCGTACGCAGCGAGCATCAGACAGATTGCGCCGGCAACACCCGGAACAATGAAGCCAGGGTTTGCGAATTCAAAAAATATGCCGTATACGCCGATGAGTAGGAGTATGTAAGCAACACTTGGATCAGTAATCGTTGCCAAAAATTTATTACGCCAGTCGGGTTCAATGCTCGTAATCGTGGCGCCTTTCGTGTCGAGAGTAACCACTTGTTGGTTTGCGACAGTTACTTTTCTGCCACTGGCTTTATCGAGAGCGCTCTTAACGTCTTCGGCGATGAAATCGATGACATTTAGTTTGAGCGCTTCACTTGCTGTAATCGTTGCGGCGTCGGTAACAGCTTTCTCTCCCCACTTAGCGTTGCGTCCGCGTTTCTGAGCGAGTGTGCGGATGTAAGCAATCGCATCGTTATATACCTTACTACTCGCCGCTGACGCATTGCTTGGGGTCTTTGTTGCTTTAGCTTTCGTTTTGGCGTCTTTTTTTCCGTCTTTCTTATCATTTTTTTGTGGTGTCGGTTTAGGTAGACCACCCGTTAGACTCACGGGTGACGCGGCACCTATGTGTGTGCCTGATGCCATCACAGCCACATGGCTTGCGTAGAGGATGAAGGTGCCAGCACTCGCAGCGCGTGCGCCACTCGGACCGACAAATGTCATAACAGGTATCGTCGAATTTAAGATAGCCGTGTTGATCTGGCGCATCGATTTCGCGAGTCCGCCTGGAGTATCGAGTTGGATGACGATAATACCCGCGCCTTTTTTGGTTGCTGTGGCCATGCCGCGCGTTAAGTAATCGGCACTTGCAGGACTAATCGCACCTGATACTTTTAAGACATAGGCATTTGATGCTGCGAGTGTGGGACACGAAATGAGGCAAAAAAGCGTAAGTAGGTACGCTAATAGGCGTTTTCGCATGGTTGCTCCTCCCTTAGCAATGTCGCCAAGCATAGCTTATGTGGTATATGATGTCATTAACTCTAAGGGGAAAGGAGGCGGTTATGGACTGGGGAGCACTCTTAGCCATCGTTGTGGCAGGGTTGTTAATCTTTCTGATGGTGCGTTTGATAAAGAATAATCCTGATAGCTTTTCGAGCGCGGCACTCGGTAAGAGTTTTACCACGCTCGGTTTACTCGCGTTAGTCCTAATAGGATTTATCGCACTGTGTATTGCGATCCTTAAAGGCGGCTAACTAGCGCAAACGCTGAACATCGAGACCGAGATCACCGCATTTCTTGTAGATAGACTCGTTGGTGATAACGGCAACGGACGCGCGCTCAGGTGTTAAGTATTCTTTTGCTACGCGTTGCAAGTCTTCTAGTTCGACATTTAAGACACGTTTACGGTAGTCTTGTCTGATATCCATCGTGCGCCCGAAGCGGTCATTGTAATAAGCTTTGCGCGCCTCGCCTGCCGGTGAATTGGGTTTATCCATCGCGCTGATAACACCTAAGATAGCCTCTTCGACTTGGTGAGGTGCGTGGTCGTTTGTTGCAAGCCACTCGAGCGCTTTATCGAAATCATCTAATGTCTCGGTTAGGCGTGGGTCACGATACGAGAAGAGACGAAAAGCGCGCAGCTCGGCACTGTAATTCGCACCGCCACCGTATGCGCCACCTTGTTCGCGAATGACACGATGTAAAAAGCCATTACGTAAGAAGTGGCTCAAGACGGCAAGTGGTGCAGCATCGGCATGGGTCAGACCAACAACAGGATAGGCTTTCGCACAGAAATTAACTTGTGTGTTCGCAAGCCAAATTTCGCCGGGTTTTGTGTTGAGGCTGTTTAATGTAAACGGCGTACTCTCGTCTTTAACGTCAATGCTACCCCAATAATTAGCAAGTGCGCGGCTCAACGTTGGGATTTGATCACTCTCGCTAATCAGTAAGCATTCGCGCGGTTGATTTTGTAAGCGCTCATGCATCGCTTGTAATTCATTGCTGAATGTTTCGATCGCTTTGTCATCTTGTTTAATCGTATCAAGTAAACTTTGTGCATGGTTGATATTGGGTAAACCACTAACGCGGTGTTGTAATTCGGCAAGCGGTGAGAAACACGCTGTCGCAACTAACATCGCAAGGGCGTGGCCATGGCCTGTGACGCGCTGTTTTTCTTCTGCAACTTTTTGCTCGAGCAGGTCGCGTATGCGATCATGCTCTGTGAAGTTAACTTTTTTCCACGTCTCCGAAAGTAGTTCGGTCAATTTCGATTGATTACGTGCAAGTGCTTTACCGCTTAAAATGAAATGGCTGTAGAGCTTACTTGGGTCATCAAGATGTGTCTTGATAGAGAACGACGAACCGATGCCGCCGCTTACTTGCGATTGCCAGTCTTGCATCGCGAGATAATCGCGTCGGCCACAACCGAGCTCGGTTAGGAAGTCGCTGTAATAAGGCATAATCGCTTGTTCTGATTCGCTAAGACTTGGTACAGCAAACATCACGTCTTGATACGTTAGGCCATTAGTACCTTGCGCATAATACGATTCTTGTGTGCCGTCGGTTTCATTTTTCTCAGTCGGCTCACAATATGAAAGTGTTTTTGGAATATCGTCTAATGTAACCTTAGGCAGAATGCTTGGATCATCTTGCTGTTGCTGACGTTTTGCGAGCGTCTGTGCTTGTAATACAATGTGTTCTTTTTCACTATCGGTGAGCGCATTTTTCTTCTCGGCTAATATGTCAGCGAGTCTCGCTTCACGTTTTGCTTCAAAGTCGTGGTCTGGTTTTAAAACAAGTCGCACGCGGTGAGGATTATCGAGTAACAATTCGCGTGTGAGTCGTTTGATGTATTCAGGGTCACGAATCGCTTCGCGTAACTCTTCTAATACCGGATCTAAATTTAATAACGCGATAGGATCACCGCGATGAATTGCAGCAGGAAGAGCGGTTAAAATTAATTGTAACCCGTAAGGGTAGCTATCACCGCGAATTTCACGCTGTCTTAATTCAAGTTGGTGTAACACAGCTGCAAGTTTCTCGTAAGGTACACCGTTAGTCGCTACATCTTCTAAGACATTAAGAATCAATTGCTCGATTTGTTCGGCGTGTTCACGCTCACTGCCCTCGACACCACAAACAAAACACATTTCTTTGTTGCTTTCTTCTAAGCCTAGTAAGGGTGACGGTGATGTGGCGAGTTCAGTTGTTTCTAACGCTTTTAACAGCGGTGATGCACTGTTTGCGAGAAGAACGTCGCTCAGTAAGTGCGCTTCAAGTAAGCGTTTGAAGTTGCTACTTTCATCGAGCAGCCAACTCATCACGATATGTGTTTTATTGTCGAGCTTTTCGTTGGTGCTTAGTGGATAACTTTCTTCCGCGTAGACAGGTGCGTAATAACGTTTCTCGCGTGGGATAGTGATGATGTCTTCGTCTTTTTGAAAACGTTTGAGTACAGCATCGGTGAAGCGTTGTTGGTGTTCATGGGCAGGAATGTTGCCGTATGTCATGAACGTTGCATTACTAGGGTGGTAATGTTTATCGTAAAAGGTTTTTAATTGTTGATAGCTTAAGTTTGGAATTTGTTCTGGTTCACCGCCACTATTGTAATGGTAAGTGGTGGTTGGGTACATGTAGTTACATAGTGTGTGCCACAACATATCGACAGGCGAACTCATGGCCCCTTTCATTTCATTATAAACAACACCGCGATAAACAAGCTCGCTATCAGCGTTTTCTGCTTCTTTAAATTCGAGACGGTGGCCTTCTTGGGCAAAATCTAACGGATCGAGTCGTGAGAAGAAGGTTGCATCTAGGTAGACGTCTAAAAGATTATTGAAATCTTTTTTGTTTTGGCTTGCGAAAGGGTACGCCGTCCAATCACTGCTAGTAAACGCGTTCATAAACGTATTGAGTGAACGTCTTAGCATCATGAAGAAAGGATCACGTACGGGATAGCGTTCGCTGCCACAAAGTGCTGTGTGTTCTAGGATATGTGCTACACCCGTTGAATCGATAGGTACCGTGCGCAGGCCAACTAAGAACACATTCTCATCATTATCTGCCGCTAAGTGGTAGTGTTTTGCACCCGTTGGTGTGTGTTCGAACTCATAAACGATTAAGTGGAGGCTTTCGATATCTACTTTGCGTAAACACTTGAATTGGGGGTGGGATTTTACATCTTTCATGCGGTGGCCCTTATGGTCTCTGCTCATTAGGCGCTAGTATACATTCGAACCCTTGCCCTCGCTATACCCGTTTGCGGCGAGCCTCTTTGGGATCTGCAACGAGAGGGCGGTAAATTTCGATACGATCATCGGGTTTGACGAGGGTTTCTAGCGTCACTTGTTCACTAAAGATACCGACTTTGCATGTCGCAAGGTTAATTTCTTGGTAACGCGCGAGGACGCCGGAGCGCTCAATAGCTTCTCGCACGGTACAGGGGTGGGTGACGTTGAGAGGGATGATGCATTGTGTGGTGTTGTTCGCATACGCAACTTCAATGGCGAACTCATCAGCCATAAAGCTCACCTGCACGCTGGCAAAAAGCGTGGACCAAGCTATTGGCTACTTGATTAAAGATAGGTTCAATCACCATATCTAAAAAACTACCAGAGAATTCGTATTCCAAGTCGAGGATAACGGTCGATGAGCCCTCATCGTCAGCATTCGAGAAGCGCCAGAAGCCTTCTAAATGCTTAAAAGGGCCATTGACGAGTCTGATTTCGATCATCTTATTGGGTCTTAGCAGGTTACGGGTGGTGAAGGATTTCTTCATACCTGCTGCGGAGATGGTTAATTCGGCTTGGAGTTCGTCTTCATCTTCGTGAAGGACTTCGCTTGTGCTACACCAAGGGAGAAACTCGGGGTAACTACGCACGTCATTGACCAATTCATACATCTGTACCGTCGTATAAGGAACCGTTTCTTGGTGGTGTATGACGGGCATACGGATGTTTCTCCTGTCGCCTAACCGATATGTCTCACACGTTCATGGTCAAATTCTACCGTTAAATGGGAGAGTTTGCCATCACTCGTTCTGTGTACGTACTCCCATCTGTTAGGGTCAAATGTGTTATCCATAATCGGTGTGCCGAGTAGGGCTGCAACTTGTCCTTTGCTCATGCCCGTGTGTACAAAGCCGACTTTCTTTTCGTTCACTAAATGACCTTGTTGGCCATCAGGTTGGTAACCTCTTAAAAAGATACAACCCGACAATGATAATGCGCAAAATCCTATTAAAATAGCTCTAAAACTGAACATATTTGATTCCTCAAAAACAATCCCTGTTTGTGACTGATGAAGGCTTTTTGCTTGTGGCCTTGTCTGCCACTTGCACTTTGCCTAACAATTGTTGACAATGATAGCCTATCTTAAAGGTGACGGCTATGGGTTTGAATCAGGATACTTTACGAGCGGTAGGACTAAAGAGTACTTTGCCGCGTAGAAGAATCTTACAATTGCTACAGCAAGCGAATGAACATCACTTGAGTGCCGAGTCTATTTACCAGGCGCTACATGATGTAGGAGAGGCTATCAGCCTTGCGACCGTGTATCGAGTCTTAACGCAATTCGAGGCCGTAGGTATCGTTCGTCGCCACCATTTCGAAAGTGATCAAGCCGTCTTCGAGCTCGATCATGGTGAACACCATGACCATATTGTCTGCACTGACTGCGGCTCTGTTGTCGAATTCTTTGATGATGTAATTGAAAAGCGCCAAGAAGAAATTGCGAAGCGGTCTGGTTTTCTATTACGTGACCATGTGATGTGTCTTTACGGTCTATGCGCGAGTTGTCAATCTGCTTAGATTGGTAAGTAGTGTCTCACCGTTGTTTATTCGTATAAGGCAGTACCAGCTTAAGTGTTTTTCTTGAACTATATAACGGATTGCTTTTTAATGCGTTATTTAAACGAGCTCCTCTTTTTGTAAAATAAAAGTTAAGCCATGAAAAAAGAAAACGAATCATCCTCATTTTCACATTCTGGGTCTAAAGGCAGAGCTGCCTTCGAAAGAGTAGAAAAATTCTTAAATGATGAGAAATCAAAGGAGAAAAACTTTCAAGGACTCTTATTTGAGTATATTAATGACAAAAATGATAAAAGCACTTTCCGCGATTTTTATATAAATAAAACAGACACGCGTTCAGCTGATGAATTAAGAGATAGTTACAGAGATGTTCCCGGCAATAAAGGGGCAAATCTATGGCGTGATATTAAAGCTTGTGCACTGGGTATATCAGAGAATAAAAAATGTGAATCTAAAAAAGAAGCATCTGATAATAAATCAAGTAAGAAAGAATCTGGTGGCACAGACAAAATAGTCTCACCTTTACCAAAAAAAAATAAACTCATATTAAATTCTAGAATACAACGCAATCGAACAAATGAACCGCTAACATATATTCATTTCAAAGGTGAACTTCAGAGCCCAAAAGAAACCATAGGGTTTGCTATTGAAATTCCCCTTCCTTATAAACCAAATCATGAGTATAGAGTTGGAGCTGATCGTTCTCCATTGGTCTTGACTAGGAAATATATAAAAGCTGTGAACACATTGCGAAAAAATTTCCACTATGTTCGTGGTGAGGGCATCACACCTGAAGATTTGGGTTTTGCTAATCAGTACATGCAATTAGTATTTGTGCTTAACAGTAAAACAACTAAAGAAGCTTCGAAGCAGGATTATGTTAAAATTTTACGGCATGCAGAATATTACAATGACTTATTTTCTAAGCTTGGATATCCAGCTTATGTTGAAGTAAATCTTTGGGAGTCTGAAAAAGATCGCTTTCGCCCGAGAATGGTAAGAGCGTTATCTCTTTATGTGGATGGGGAGCCTCGAAAAAGAATTGAAAAGCTTGCAAGCAAACATACTAAAACTTTTTTACTTATAGCTGATGCTGACTTGGTTTCTTTGCACCCTGAAAATAATAAATCAGTTTCTATCTTTAATAGTATTAAAAAACGTTACGAGAAAGAACATGGTTCTTCAATATATCCACCACGAATCATCCGCTTATTAGGAGGCTATCGTTTTAATCTTGATGAAATATGGAAAAATATTCGTGCTCCAGAACAAAAAAAGCCCGACGTTGAACAAACAAAAAAAATATTACTGACCTATTTGTTCAACCAAGTCGATATGGCTGCTCGCTCAATCCTCAGTCTTGTTCATCCAAACTTGCCGTATTATGCTGAGCCTAACTCAGCTTATGACTGGCAATTTTTCAATTCAACGATGGTTTCTGACGCAATGTTGACTGAGGCCACTCGAGACCGTGGTTCAGATTATTGCTGGATTATAAATAAGCTTATTGCTAAACAAATTCATGACGGTAACCTGGAAGGTTTGCAGCATTTTAGTCTCGGACGGAAGTCTAGATTAGCAACTTCCTCTCGACATGACCTTGTTGATTTAAGACATTTTCCTAAAAAAAGATCAATTAAATCGGGTACGAAAGCTCATGGGCTACGAGACGCTATTGTTAAAGCGACATCTACAGGTAATTTACATAATTTTCAGTTGCGCACAGGTCAACTCAATGAGCGCTTTAAAGAAGCTTGGGGTCGAGATAGTATTTTTATAGCAATCGTTCAAGTAATTGTACGTGCAACAAATGTTAGTGCCCCCATCAAAAATATACTTATTGATTATTTTCATGTAGGGAATAAACGATTTGTTGAAGCAAGTGAGTCGTTTCCAACTTTTTATCCAAAAACCAAAACAGCTGACCAGGTGTTAAAAGAAATTGAAGGACTCGGAAAATCGTATTTAAATATGTGGTCACAGAAAAAAGATGGAAAACGAACGGCTGATATACCCACAGATAAAAGCATACGCCCTGCTGTCAATTTTCTTACTCAAAAAACGAGCCTCAATAAATTTAAATCTGCTATTAAGATTCAAAAGAAAGGAAAAAAAAGTGGAGGAGAGAAGGAAGTTAAACTGCCACAAAGATTAACTGATGATGAATTGACATTAAAGAGACTTATTATCATAGTGTATTCTTTTGCCTACTTGTTGGCGCAAGTAGAAGAACTTTGTGAAAAAATAATTTTGCTAGAAGCGCCGCTTAGTCGAACTTTTAAAATTTTCGCTCAAAGTGATAATGTTAATTTTAAAATAAGAAAAGCTTTTGATGAGATGGCCCGTGGATATACTGATTTATTATCAGGAAGTGTTAAATATGAATCAGAAATCCGAGATGAAAAAAGGGAAAGTGATGTTTTAGATTCCAAGTTGGACGATGCTATTTCAGATAAATACACAAATATAGAGGGTCTCGATTTTTATGAGGTTGACGGTGATGGACATTGCTTGTATAGGGCTGTCGCAGAGAGTCTTAACGAGCTCAATGTCACAGTAGAGACTTTTCAGAATCTACGTGATAATGTGGCGACTTTCTTAGAGACAGAGTTAAGCAAAGAGAATCCTGAAAATAAAGACAGAATTCGTTTGCTTAATTCATATATAGCCTCTCGTGAAGAAACTATAGTAGAATATATTTCAGGTATTCGAGGTAGTGTGCACGGTGGGAATATTGAAATAGAAACTTTAATGGAAATCTATCAAGTTCCAATCATAGTTATTGATAAAGATGGTTATATTCGAAATGCAAGTGATAATCCTGGACGTTTTACTGGAGAACCTATCTTTATCCACTTTGTGGATAACCATAATGACGCAATAAATCACTATAACAGGTGCAAAGTGACTAACCCGGGTACTGGTCGTGAAATTCTTGACCGATTACTAGTTAATACTTTAAGTCATCAAAGTAAAACAGAAAAGCCACTATCTTCGATAGAGTCATCTAGTGATAGTGTTAGCGGGGCTAAGTCTATAATGCCTAAGTGAGAATAAATTTTGACTTTATTTCTCAAGCACAAGAAATGTATCAGCTAATGCAATTTGCAGGCAATTATTTGCTTTGAACATTGTGGTTTCGCGGTCTGACTCACTCAAAAAATCAAAGTAGTTTTTAAAATCCGAAAACTAAGCCGTCTGCGATTTTTCCCAACCAAGCTTACTGCGTAATGTGTGGTAGTAGTGATAGTCTGTGGGGTGGATGAGATTAAGTGTATCTTTGTGTTTGCGGATAAGAATTTTATCACCGATGTTTAGGCACAGTGGCTCTAAACCATCGAGTGATACGCAAGGTGCGTATTCATTATCTTCTGTGACTTCAATCTCGATGGTGACATCGGCATTGACGACAATCGGCCGACTGCTGAGTGTGTGTGGCATCATCGGTACAAGTGCGACCGCGTTTAAATGGGGGTGCAGAATGGGGCCGCCGCCTGCTAATGCGTACGCGGTGGAGCCTGTTGGTGTTGTGATGATAATGCCGTCTGCGCGTTGGCTCGCAACGAGTTTGTGATCGATATGGGTGATGAACGATACCATGTGGGGCATCTTGCCAGGGATTAAGACAATATCATTGAGTGCGATGCCAAGTTCTGTTTTACCGAGTGTTGCGTGGAGCATGAAGCGTGGTTCGGTAATGTAGTCGCCTTGTAAGATTTTAAGTAAGCGCGTTGTGATTTCTTGTGGTGAGATATCGGTTAAGAAGCCTAGTCGACCGCGGTTAATACCGAGAACAGGAGTATTAGCTTGTACGGCCGCGTGTGCTGCGTGTAACAAGCAACCATCACCGCCTATTGCGATCAGTAAATCCCACTCATCGCCCAAGGCATCGATGGCGAATAGTTTATCTGTCTTGAAGTCACAGGACGATACCGTGTCGTTTTCTACCGCGTAGTCATAACCATTTTGCTCAAGCAGTGAAATGATTTGTTTAACACTCTCAATAACTTCCGGTGAGGGATGGCGTCTTCCAACCAGTGCGATGCGTTTAAAAGGTTTAGTCATGGCTTCGCTCGTAGGTGATAAATTGTAAGTCATAGGCATTTTGTGCGTCACGCGGGTGTGATTCGGTCGCACTTATGTGCCATGCGTTTTCTTCCCACTCGGGGAAGAAGGTATCACCTTCGGTCGTCAAGTCAATATGTGTTAAGTGCATGCGTCTTGCGAGCGGTAGAGCTGCTGTGAAGATTTCGGCACCGCCTATGATCATCACTTCGGCTTCATCTTTAGTCATCGCAAGGGCTTCATCAAGACTGTGGACGATGTCAACGCCGTCTTTAGTGTAAGTCTTGTTACGCGTTATGATGATGTTTTGTCGTTTGGGTAGCGGCTGTCCTATCGATTCGAAGGTTTTGCGGCCCATGATGACAGGTTTGCTTAAGGTTTTTTGTTTGAAGTATTTGAGATCTGCGGGTAGATGCCAAGGCATGTCCCCGCACAATCCAATCACACGATTGTTAGCCATTGCGGCGATTAATGTGATGTTAGTCATTAGGATCCTTTGTGTGTGGCAAAGCTCCAGCCGTAGCCATCTAAGTCGATAAGACGACACATACGATCAGGCCAGAACATATCTTCAGGCGCTTGTGAACTCTCAGCACCTTCTGCAATAGCTTTATCGTAGAATGCATCAACGTTTTCGGTATAGAGATACATGCCAACCGGGCTTGGTGTGTTACTTGATGAAGGTGATTGCATATTAAATTTTTCAGTGTCCTCACGACCAAACATCATCGATTGGCCCTTGTAAAACATTTCACCGTGGTTAGTCACGCCATCTTCTGTCATTGTTTCACCTTGTTCGAAGCCAAACGCACGTTTATAAAAGTCCATGGCTTTATCAACATCTTTTACGATGATGTAAGGTGACATCCAAGAAAAGTTCGCTGGTTTTGTCATAATTTATACCTCATTTGTTTCAACAGAAAAATATTTGTCGATCCCTTCATTTACATTATGGAAAGTTGCAGTATAACCTGCCTCAGTAAGTGACGTCATGTCTGCTTGAGTGAAAGATTGATAACGCCCCTTGAGTTCATTTGGAAAAGGAACGTATTCAAGATCAGTCTGTGGGTAATGTTTTAATACCGCGCGTGCTAATTCATTATAAGACGTGGCTTGTCCCGTACCGACGTTGAAGACTCCCGATACTTGTGGGTTTTGCCACAGCCAAATATTTACGGCAACGACGTCTTCGACGTAAACGAAATCACGCAACTGTTCGCCCGCACCAAAGCCATTGTATTCGCCAAATAATTTTACGTTCTCACCGCGTTTTGCTTGTTCGCGCCAATGGTAGGCGACACTTGCCATTCGGCCTTTGTGTTGTTCGCCTGGACCGTAGACGTTGAAATAACGTAACCCTGCGACTTGGCTTTCAGCAGGTGTGCGGCGCACGACTTGATCGAATAACAATTTTGAATAACCGTAGACATTGAGTGGGTTCTCATTGCGAGGATCAATACTAAAACTTTCGTTGCCACCGTAAACAGCAGCGCTCGATGCATAGATAAAAGGTATTTCACGCTCGAGACAAAAGTCATGTAAGATGCATGTGTAGGTGAAATTGTTTTGCATCATGAAGCGGCCATCCCACTCGGTAGTATCTGAGCAAGCGCCTTGGTGAAAAATAACTTCGATCTCATCGACTCTCGGATCGCACATTTCGATAAGACTAATAAAGTCATCTTTATCGGAATAGTCAGCGATCTGTTTATCTGCGAGATTTACGAATTTAGTACCGTCAGTTAGATCATCCACAACCCAAATATTATCATGGCCTAATCGATTTAAACCATTTACAAGGTTACTACCTATAAAGCCAGCACCTCCGGTTACGACGATCATAACGACACCTCCTCTTCATTGATACGCGTGATGATATGACTTGATGAGAGCCCTTCGAAAAAATCGAGAATTTTTACTTCGCCACCGTTTGCAAGAACATGATCTTGTCCTGCAATGTTATCACCTTTGTAGTCACCACCTTTGACTAATATATCGGGTGATAGCACGTTTATAACGCGTTCGGGTGTGTCTTCGCTAAATGAGACAACCCAATCGACATCGGCGAGTGCAGCTAAGACAGTCATGCGGTGATTAAGTGAGTTGACAGGGCGTTTGTCGCCTTTCAAACGTTTCACAGATGCATCGTCGTTGACAGCGACAATCAGACGCTGGCCTAACGCTTTTGCTTGGGCAAGGTAACGCACGTGGCCTTCGTGGATAACGTCGAAGCAACCGTTTGTCATCACGATTTTTTCGTTACGCTTTTTCGCTTCTTGTATGCGTTCGAGCGCATCTTCTTCGGCCAGCACACCGTAGATTGCAGCACCGGGCATTGCTTGATGTAATTCAGTTGCGCTAACAGTCGCTGCACCCATGCGACTTATCACAATACCTGCTGCTGTGTTCGCATAACGCATCGCAAGTGGTATATCGTTTGTTGCCGCAATCACCGAACTTAAAACGGCGATGACCGTGTCGCCTGCGCCGGTTACGTCGAATACATCGCGTGCTATCGCTGTTAGGTGGTACGGTGATTTGCCTTTTTGATAAAGGCTCATGCCTTCGCGCCCGCGTGTTACGAGTAATGCATCGAGTGACAATTCGCTCAGTAAGTGTGAGGCGCGCGAAGCAAAATCTTCTTCCGTGTTACACTCGCCAACAACCGCTTCAAACTCGCGGCGATTGGGGGTGAGTAGAGTTGCCCCGCGGTAACGTTCAAAGCGTTGTCCCTTGGGATCGATAAAAATCGGCACTTGTTGTAAGTTCGCGCGTGCGATTAACGCTTGGGGATCTGACAGCGTGCCTTTGGCGTAGTCAGAGAGGATCACTCCGGAGGCATTCTTAAGCGCTTCTTCGTAAGCGTTCAGAAGAGCTGTTTTATCGAAGTCTTGGAGCGGCTCTTCAAAATCGAGACGGCAGAGTTGCTGTTGTTGGCTTACAACGCGAAGCTTGCAGATTGTGCGCACACTGTTCGTTTTTATTAAATGCGTTTCAACGCCAGCGTCTTCGAGGAGCTTCGTCAGTGTTGCGCCATCTTCATCGTCACCGATAACGCCAAGCAGTGTCACGTGGACACCTAGTTTAGCGAGGTTGAGGGCAACATTACCTGCACCACCTGCGCAAGCATGTTCTTCTTGAACGCGAATAACTGGCACGGGCGCTTCGGGTGAGATACGCTCTGCCGCACCTTGCCAGTAGCGGTCTAGCATCACATCGCCTACGACGATAATGCGGATAGCTGAAAAATCGGGGGTTGTCTGCATAATAAAGATGTATTCGTTAGAGATAGGCGAATTCTACCGAATCTTGTATAATCTGTCGATTTTCCACCGTACTTTCTTGTATGTCGCAAGATGGGGTTAGGATTGAGTTATGAAAAAACAGATACCACATTTTAAATTTGCCTTTTTATTGCCACAGTATTGGCCAATTTGGATCATTATTGGCATATTGCGCTTAATTGTTTTCTTGCCACACTCAGGCCGTATGTGTTGTGGTCGTATTTTGGGCGATATGGTTTACTTTTTGAGTCCAAAACTGCGCAAGATAACAACGATTAATATCGGCCTTTGCTTCAAAGAAAAATCAGAAGAAGAACGGCGCGCGCTCGTGCGCAAGAGTTACCATTCGCTCGGTAAGGGAATTATCGAGACAGGGATGGCTTGGTGGCTGTCGACTGAGAAGTTAAAGAGTTTGTATGAAGTGAGTGGCTTAGATACCCTCGATACCTTACAGGCACAGAAAAAAGGTGTTTTACTGTTCGGTATTCACCAATCGTCGACTGAGTTAGGCGGGCGTATCGCCGCGTTGAATAGGCCGCTGCACGTCATGTATCAGCCTACCCGCAACCCGTTACTCGACTGGTTGATGTATCGTTACCGTAGTCGTATTTATCTGAGTTTGATCCCAAGCCACGATGTAAGAAGACTGATACGTCTTTTACAAGATAACGAGCGTGTGTGGTATGCACCTGATCAGGCGCCATCGCCGCGTCGCTCTGTGTATGTGCCTTTCTTCAATGTTTTAACCGCGTCATCGACGACCACAAGTCAAATCTTAGAGCTTAGTGGATCACCTGTCATGGTGTGTACTTATAGCCGTCGTGCAGATGATAAAGGGTATGTTGTCGAAGGCTATCCACTCAAAGATTTTCCGGCGGGTAATGTTGAAGGTGATGCGCTACGGTTAAATCAAGTGAGTGAAAGTATTATTCGCCAATATCCGGAACAATACTTGTGGCAATATAAACGTTTTAAAGCCACGCCACCTGGAGAAGTTGATGTCTATGCCGAAGTCTGAGATTGAAAAGCGTTTACCTATTTCTGTGATTATTATCACGTATAATGAAGCGAGTAATATTGCCCGTACACTCGCCTCTTTATCGTTTGCAGAAGAAATCATAGTCGTTGACAGTGGTAGTGAAGATAATACCGTGAATATTGCGAGGCGTTATACGAGTAAGGTTTATGTGCATGATTGGCCGGGCTATGGTCCACAAAAAAATCGCGCGCTCGACTATGCAACCTGTCCTTGGGTACTCAGTGTTGACGCCGATGAAGTTGTCTCAGACGCACTTGTCGATGTTTTAGCGCAAGCGATTCAGCGTGAAAATATTGCAGGCTATTATATTCCGATTCGTTTAATGTTTTATGGACGCTTGATTCGTCACACAGTTGGGCGCAGTCAACACATTCGTTTGTTTAGACGTGAGGTAACACGCTTTGACGATAAAGCGATCCATGAGAACTGTATGGTAGATGGTAAAGTTGCGTCTCTCGATAAACCTCTTTACCACTACTCTTATCGCTCCGTTGAACATATGCTCGATAAGATGAATCTTTATTCTTCGCTTAGTGCGCGCATGAAAGCGGGGCTCGGTAAGCGCGCGAGTGTCACAAAAGCTGCGTTACATGGTTTGTGGATGTTTTTGAAGATGTATATCTTCAATCGCGGTTTTCTCGACGGCAGCGCGGGCTTTGTTATCTCGGTCGCCTTTGCAGAAGGCTCATACTACCGCTACGTGAAGCTTGCGTATGATAAAACCGACGAGGCGTGTAACAGCCCTTCATTTGATTGATTTAACTCGTTGATATGATTGAATAATCGCGATTTGCTTGTAAAAAACGTCATATTTGCCGTTATTAACTTGTAAAAAACGGCATTTTTGACGATATTTGCTTGTAAAAAACGTCACAAATGCCGATAATAACGACATGAAACGAGAACTCTACCACAATTTGGTCAAATGGAAGGCCCAATCACCGCGAAAACCACTGATTTTGCGAGGTGTTCGTCAGTGTGGCAAGACGTACTTACTACAGCATTTCGGCAAACAAGCGTTTTCTCGCACACACTATTTAAACTTCGAAAAAGATAAGTCATTGGCGACGCTGTTTGAATCGAATCTCGAGCCGAAGAGTATCATTGAGAAACTCAATTTTTACTTCGATACGGCAATTGATCTGCAGAATGATTTAATCATATTTGACGAAATACAAGATTGCCCCCGCGCACTGACAAGTCTTAAGTATTTTGCAGAAGAAATGCCAGAGGTCTATCTTGTCGCAGCGGGCTCATTGCTAGGCGTTCATCTTGCACCTGTCTCCTTTCCCGTGGGTAAAGTAGAGTTCATGGATTTGTACCCACTATCGTTTAGAGAATTTTTACTGGCGCTTGAAGATGTTAAAAGTGTTTCATTTCTTGATGAGTGTGATCTTAAAAAAGAGACACCTTCGATTATCCATCAGCATCTGTGGGAAAGACTGAAGTGGTATTTTATAGTTGGCGGTTTGCCCGAGGTGGTCAAGACTTTTAGAGATAATCGTGACAGTTTGTTTGGTGCTTTTGACCATGTGCGCGCAATGCAAGAAACGCTGATAGCAACTTACTTGGCTGATATGGCAAAGCATGCTGGAAAAGTAAATGCGATGCATCTTGACAGAGTTTGGCGAGCAATACCGAGTCAGTTAGCAAGAACACAGGATGGCAGTGCTGCGAGATTTCAATTTAGAGGAATCATACCCGGGATTGATCGCTACCAACGCTTAGTTAATGTTATAGATTGGCTAGAGGCAGCAAATTTAATTATTAAAGTTCCTATCGTTAAAAGCGGAGAACTACCATTTACAGCATATGCTGAAGATAGTCATTTTAAATTATTTTTATTTGATGTCGGTTTACTTGGTGCATTGAGTAGCTTACCACCTAAAACCTTGCTAGATTATGATTATGGTACTTACAAAGGTTATTTTGCTGAGAATTATGTTGCACAGGCATTTATGTCGTCGAATGGTTCGCCATTTGTGAGTTGGCAAGAAAAGCGCGCAGAAGTTGAGTTTTTAAGAATACACAATGGTGATGTGATTCCTATTGAGGTTAAATCAGGTGGGGTTACTAAAGCTCAGAGCTTACAAAAGTTTGTTGAGAAATATAGGCCGCCTTATCGAGTGATTTGTAGCGCGAATAAATTACATGTTGATAACACACATACTGTACACAAATATCCGCTTTATTTAGCACACCGCTTTCCTTTTGACTGAAGAATGTAAGAAGAGGCCGTTATGGTTAACCAAGTATTGCAATCAATACCACGTAAGGTTTCACTTTTGACGATTGGTGATGAAATCCTCGAGGGTGATATTCAAGATACGAATAGCAATCACTTTGCGAAAGTAATTTCCGAGCGGGGTGGAGTTATTCATCAGTGCGTGCAAGTTGTCGATGATATCGCAGAGATAGTTGATGCGATGCGTTATTTATCGAAGGGGAGTAGTGCTATTATTCTGACAGGTGGGCTCGGACCAACGTCAGATGATAAAACGCGTTTTGCTATTAGTGAATATACAGGAAAGCCGCTCTACGAAGACGATAGAGCGTGGCAACATATCGTTGCACTTGTCACATCGAGACATCGTACCGTCCACGATTCAAATAAACAGCAAACGTTATTTCCTGAAGGAGCTGAGCTTTACCATAATGAAATGGGTACGGCGTATGGATGTTACATTGCCGCAAATGATCAGCATCTTTTTATGTTGCCTGGCCCACCGCGTGAAAATTTACCGATGTTTGAAGGGCGTGTGTTGCCGACGCTTGCCGAACACGATTATTTTAATCACAGAAAAATATACCGACTCCTCGCAACAGGTTTTACCGAGAGTGAGATTGCAGCACGTGTCGATGAGCTTGCTAAAGCCTACCCCTGTCAAACAGGCTATCGGTTCATGTCACCCAATGTGGAAATAAAAATTAAAACTGCCTCTGATGAAGATGTCGATGACCTTATCAAGCAGATTGAAGCATTAATTGAAAGTCGAAAAAAGTAAGCTTAATTCAGACTTAATATTTCTCATATAAAATTTGCCTATTTATTTGCTTTTATTAGCAGGGGTAAATTTATGAGAATTTTTGAGTCTACACTAAGTGATTGTCCACCACTGACCGGACGCATGTATCGGAAATTAGTAAAAGCGACTTGGCCTGTTCCCCGCGATAGGTTGCCAACAATTGTAAACTACGCATTTCTTACCGATGTTGCTAAGCACCAAGCTGCTATAAACAGGATCAATGCGTCAGGTAATTTATACGGTGTATATCCTATTCCACCGCAGTGGTATGCCAATGTCGCATTTGGTATTTCAAGCTGGACGGCTGCGTGTCGTGGAAAAGTGATTCTTAGGCAAGTCGCAGAAGAAGATATCTCTGATACAGGTGCTGTGTTTGCTTGGTGTCTATTCAAAGCAATGAACAATGGTGTAGATTTAGGAGCGAATCTTATTACACATTACGATAGTGCTGGGCATATTCAAAAATCATTTACCTGTCTTCAACCCTTTCTCCGTAGCTTCTCACCAGATGAAGTTAAGTGGACACTTGCACATGAAGTAGGGCATGTGCTTGGTTTTCAACATAGTCATGAGATTCTAGAACTAAAGCGTATGTTAGAGCAGCACCGTGGTGCGGCTGCTTGCTCGGTCATGGCATATGCGGGCACAACGCGTCCAGACGGAATAACCTTAAGCTCGGTGAACCGTTGTAATAATACGGATGTATGCGGTTCACTTGGTTATACGATGTATCCGGGAGCACATGACCATGCCGTATGTGATTATGCGTATGGCGGTGAGGAGCACCCTATGGATCACTCCTTTGCGATGACGCGCGGTGCGATTATAGGTACTGCAAACGGTATTACAGACGGTGTTTTGAGCAACTTACGTTACAATAATCACGTTGTGATGAGTAAGAGTCGAGCCTCAGCTTTCTCAGGTATTATAGTGTCTGCAATGATGTTGTGGCTGCTTGAAGATAATGCATACCGTAATACATTTCTTTTTACCTGTGGGACAAGTGCTTTAAGAATAATTTCACCGATGAGCACACTGATTACGTTGAGTCGCTATGCGACATTGCTTGCCTTTCTAACGACACTTGCAGTTAGCACAATTGCCGATGATTATAAAAATGAATCAAGAGCTGACAGCTTTTATGGTCTTTTATTTATGTTTGGTATGTTGCTAGTATCAAATCTTATCGGCAACTTTGCTGGGAAGCAGTTTGCAAAACAAATTAATAAATTGGGTTTTCTTAAAAATACCTCAAGCGAAGGACGTGCCGTCGTATCTCCTGTTGATGAAGAGACTCAAACCTCTCACGCTAAGCTTAATTAAATTGAAGTTGGCCTAGAGCGGAGCTCGAACAAGCTAGCAAACAGAGCCATCTTTACTCAACGCATGCAAAAATTGGTTAAGACCATTCACGTCACACTCAAGTGCGTGCATGAGATTCGTGGCTGTTGGCCAATAGTGTAGTCTTGATGCTTTGAAGGGGCCGAAGTTCGCAACGTATGAGGCAAGGAATGAAACGATGCGAATTTGTTCTTCGTCGGAAGCGAACGTTTTTCGTATACTCTCGTGAGTGTATTCTTTTGCGCAATGATGAATGAATTGTTTACCTGGCAATTGACGCATCAAGGTTTGATATTGCTTGGTCTGTAGTATCCACAAATGCCATATGTGATCGATCTCTTTTGAGAAAGGAATAGGACCCGATGTGTGTTGACATAGGCTTAAGTACTTCAGTAATTCGATGATTTTTATTTTTACCGTTTCTTTAGCTTCGTTCGCAATCTTTTGATAAAAATAGTTTGCCATTTGACTCGGCAAATAGGCATTCACTAACGCATCATCGCTTATGATTTTATTCGTTAACATGATGTTCATACCTCTTTAGAATGTGTTGGCAATCGGCAGGGTGTCCCTCTTCGATTATGCTCCCATTTTCGATTGCGATCACTTTGTTGAAATAATTGAGTAATGAAAGATCGTGTGTTGCGCAAATCATAATGTCGCAATCATCATCGATTAAATGTTTAATAATTTTTTTACTAAGTAATGAATCGAGCGATGTTGTCATTTCGTCATAAAGCTTGACTCGACACGGTATCGTTGCAAGTCTTGCCAGTCTAATGCGAGCCTTTTCGGCTGCCGACAGATTCAATCGTTGGTCGCCTATGATAAGTGAGTCAGAGGCAGCTGCGATCTTTTCTTGGAGACCCATCGATGTGATCGCACGCTGGTATCGTTGCAAATCGCAATCATCGCTTACTAAAATATTATCTCTTATCGAGGCTGTAAAAAGATGGCTATTTCCCGAAATGAGCTTGACATGGCGGCGCAATACATCAACCGATAAGGTTTCAAGAGGAGATTTGTCTAACGTTATTTCACCATTATATTTTGTAATGATGCCGCATAAGACATTTAGTAATGTCGTTTTACCCGAGCCAGGCGGACCTATCAATGCGATACGATCACCTTTTTTTAACGTAAGATTTATATCGAAGAGAATGTTTGGAATATTCAAGTTGCGAATGGAAATGTTATGTATTCTTTCGATATGTGCGGGTTTCTTGGGTCTAAACTCTCGCGGTTGATTAATCAGTGTTTCGAGTGATGCAAAATCACTAAATGCGCGCGACATATGGCGGAATACCAACCCTAGACTCTCTAGCGGTTTAGCAAGCTGTAATAGATAGTAATTGATAAGTACGAGGCTACCGAGTGAGAGATTGCTTTGCATATAGTTGTGTATCACGAGACTGTTTGTCACGATAAGTAACCCTAACAACGGTAGCGTCAAGATTAAACCGTAAAAACTTCGTAGCTTATAGAAATCGTGATAGGTATTTTCCATCTTAGCTAAAGCATTATCAAAGTAGCGCGTTGTGTGTTTGTAAGCTCTTAAGCACTTAATATCTTTCCAGCAGGTAATGATCTCAGTAAGTGTCGCTTGAGTCGTAATCGTTGAATCACGAAGCTTTGATTGGGCGGTCCATAGGCGGCGCGTTATAACGAAGAGTGTTGTGATATAACTTGTGACGCCTAGAAATACACAAGCAGCTAGAGTCTGACTGAATACGTAACTTACGATGACTAAAATGAATATAAAGTTGAGTAACAGGGGCATTAGGTGAGCGATAATATCGAGCAGAAAACTCTTCAAACCGAGTACCGCACGAAAAACGCGCGCGCTCGTATCTCCCGCTTTGGTGTTTTGGAAAAATGCGGGTGTGCTTTGAATAAGCTTTTGATACGCGGTGGCTAGACTATGTTTAACGAGCGCCTGCTCGAATTTTGAGTAAGTAACAAACTTAAGCTCTGAGAGGAGGCGGTCTAAGATCACAAGGCTTATAAAACTTAGAAATATGGGTACCACGACCATGTACCGTGGTGTCGCTACGATGCTATCGATAAACCCTTTAAACATTAAAGGGGCGAGCACATGACAAAACGCCGCGGTGAGTATAGTTAGACCCGTTAACCATAAACGCCCTCTAAATCGTTTTGGTAGTAGCGTCGTAACAAACTTAACGCGATGTATTATTTTCATCACATGCTCGCAAGCTAAGGGTAGTGTCTTGTACATCAAGGCCGTGATACACGTACGAGACAGTTACCCTGTTAGCAGTCGGGTTAACTTACCAAGTAAGAGAAAAGCACTGTGGAACAGCCTGGCAATATGGATTACAACGGGCTGTTTTGAGCTTATTTAAGAGGGGTTTATTTACTTGAGCGGAGATCCATTGCGTTGTCATAATATGACTCCCTTTATTTAAATAAAATTAAGCTTCCTTATGTTCATGCAATAGGCATTGCAGATATGATTCCTTCAAGGTAGTGGCATTATAATTCGTTTAAGCGAATAGTCAATGATAATTTTATTATTTTAATGATCGTATTTTCGTGACTGCGAAAAGCGAGGCTGCCTTTCTTGCGATGCGGTAATTTAAGGGTTATAAAGCAGCGATACAGTCGCTAGAGTTGATGCAATATGGCAATAAAAAGTCGGGTTATACCTATCATTAGCCAGCAATTAAAAAAACGCATGAAGGCGCACGGGCTCACTATCTCGAAATTAGCCCACATCGCGGGCGTTTCGGTAGGCTCGGTGCATAAGATTCTGCAAAATGATCCAGATATCAACATAACGGTGCAAGTTATTGAAAAAATTGCGGAAGCCTTAGACACCCCACTCGAAAGCTTTCTCACTCACCACGGTGAAAGCTTTACGAAATTTAGAACCAGGCTTATTGAGTGGTCAGATATCCTGACACTACCCGATGTGAGTAAAGAAGAACTCATTGCGGTCCATAAAGCCGTAAGTCCCGATGCTTTTGCGGTTACCTGGACAGGCCACAGTATGGCGCCTAACTTTCCCAAAGGAACGATACTCGTTATCGAGCCCGGGGCTGATATATACGATGGTTGTTTTGCTATCTTGAATATCGATAACAATGCGGTGTTCAAACAAATCGTGTTCGATCCGCCCCACATGTATTGTCAATCCATCAAAACCGGACTTGCGAAAGCCCGAGAAGTCGAAAAGTCACATGTGGTTGGTGTCTTAGTCGAGGCAATAGCTCTTTTCGAGTAAATTTAACAACTTAGTGAAAAAGAACTGCCTTGATTTTGAGCTTTATCTAAGAAGTCCACGACTTTCAGCATCTTATGTAATTGTTCTATCTCGTATGCTTGATCTAAGTCGAGATTCTCTACCTTCTGAAGGCTAGCTTCAATCAATTTTCTGGCTCGCTCAATGTCTTTTGGAATTCCCATGGGTAGTGCATCATTCTTTCTGTAAAAAGCAATCTATGTTGAATTGAGGCAGGTCAAAGCTTACTCTCAAGTTTGTTTCCTGACAAGAAATAAACAAGGAGAAAAAATGACCTGC
>Ga0180433_10001313_pt1 | contig 41695 bp, 31 predicted proteins | sample SS_ome_8_FD_132980 | JGI IMG/M metagenome (GOLD analysis project Ga0180433, IMG submission 132980) | Hypersaline lake sediment archaeal communities from the Salton Sea, California, USA - SS_1_D_1 metaG | ecosystem: Environmental > Aquatic > Non-marine Saline and Alkaline > Hypersaline >...
AAGCGAAAGTGACTACCAGAAAATCCTATGGTTTCAAGAGCTTCAAAACCCTCGAATTAGCCTTATATCACAATCTCGGGGCATTGCCCAAACCTATTGAAACCCACAAATTCTTTTAAAGAGGCAATTTTTCAAGCCTTTTCTGATGTGAAGACACTAAGTTTTGAATTCCGAACATGCAGTTTATAAACTTACACTTACGGTGGTGCCCTTAGATTCTGACTCATATACAGCTTCCTGAACAGCCAGAGTTTTAAGGTATTCTTGTCCATTCGTCTCGAATGGCTTGCCATCGAGCATTCTGTCGATAAAATGACGCTGGGTCGCATAGCAGCAATCTCCTGAGAAAGCTCTATCTTCATGATGATAATGGTGAGATTGTTCTTTTTCGCCGAGCTTCTGTATCGTAATTCGGCCGTCAAGATATAATCTAATGGAACCTTCATTTGCATCGAGAAGAAGCTCGCCGAACGTGTAGCGCGGATTCTCGAAGTTGCATTCGTTGTATCGATTGGCATCCCAGATTCCGGTAGCCCCGCTTTCGAAGTTGAAAATGACAGCGGCGTAATCTTCGCCGGCGATTACAGGATTGAGTTTCTTCAGCACGGCATAAACTCCTTTAATCTCGCCGCAAAGATAACGATAAGTATCTATAAAGTGCACACCATTTTCATAAACCAGCAGCCTCGGATAATCCCGGAAATACGGCTGGCGAGGTATATATGCATCCTTACCCCAGCCATCTCCCATACGCGAGCGAAAATATATAGAATGAATCTTGTCGCCAACGACTTTGGCATCGAGCAATTTTCTGATTTCCCTATACCACGGCTGGAAGCGCCAATTCTCGTGAACCATGAAACGAATACCAGCATTGTCGGTATAGTCCACTATCTGCTTTGCTTCGTCGAATGTCGGAGCCAATGGTTTTTGGCACATTACATGAATACCTAAATCGGCGGCGATTTTACACATTTCCAGGTGCGTGGGCGGCGGCGTAATAATATCAACAAAATCAGGCTTTTCCTTCTCCAGCATCTCACGGTAGTCCGTATAATGACGCTCGATACCGTACTTCTCTTTGATGGGCTTTGCCCGCTCGACGTTGCGGTTGCAGAAGGCCGTAACAGTAACCTCCGATATCCGCTGCCAGGCCTCGTACTGAAAGTGACTGAAATACCCCGCTCCCACCGCTACTGCCTTGAAGGAACTCATAAGTATTCCTCGATTATCTTTCTTCTTCCGTTGTTATATTATCATCCACATCATTAGCATCAACCTGAGTAGTTTGATCCTCGGCTGGTGGTTTCTTGCGAGTTGATCTGTAAATGTTATAACCCACCGTGCCGAGAGTCAGCAACACCAGAGATGTAAGCATGGCAATAAACCGATTTCGAACAGCTTCTGGCGAAAGCTTTTTAGCTGAAGTGCGATTCGGATTCATAAAGCACCAGATAACAACGGCCATAAAGTTAAGACATGCAGCAAGACCAAAAAATAAATTCGCAGTTCCCGTCTCTTTGTTTAACAAAATCGGGAACATGATAGCGCTAAGGGCAGCCCCGATGTTGCCTACCATGTTCATTGAGCCTGAAACTGCACCGGAATTTGCTCCGCCGATATCGTTGCAAAAGGCCCAACTCGGGCTTAGCGTCATATCTACACCGAATGTCGCAAGAGCAAAACAGAAGACGAACCAGTAAAGCTGCGCCTTGTCTGTAGCCAGAAAATCCAGATTCTTGGCCTGCATCGCCAGCACAAGGCCGATGACACCCAGGGAAAAACCGACAATTGCTGTAGCACGTCTCGAACCGACATGATAACCCTTTTTGAATAATCCGGTTACCATCGTACCGGCGATCCAGTTCGCGAAAGCGGCAAAAATCAGCGGTACAGCCGAATAATAGATTGCATTGGGATCATCGGGCCATTGGTCTTTGATGTATTTAGGCAACCATGACAAGCTAATGAAAAAAGTGACATTGCTGGCAAAGTATTGCAGCATTGCAAGTGACATGTTCAAAGATGTAAAGATTTCCGCAAACGACGATTTGATCGTAGCTGTGAAGTCACTGGCACGACCTTGCTCGATATAATCCAGTTCCGCCTTATTGACTTTCTTGTTATCTTTGGGATTATCGCGGAACCATACGAGCCATACCGTGGCCCAGATGACACCAATCAATCCGTTGACTGCGAAGGTCCATCGCCAGCCGATCTTCATTATCAGCCATGGCATTAAAAAGAGCGAGAATGCGGCGCCCAATCGGCTGCCTGAGAAATTAATGCCGTGCGCCAAACCACGATCTTTAACGGGCAACCAGCGGAAAAACGCTTGTGTCGCTCCAGGGAAAGCTCCCGCTTCGCCAGCACCAAACAAAAATCGAAGCACAAGCATTTGTACGCCATTTCGGACTGTCCCGGTCAAAGCAGTAAACATGCTCCATACGGAGACAACAATCGTCAGTGCCTTACGTGGCCCAAGCTTGTCAGCGATCCATCCGGAAGGAACCTGAAATAATGCATATCCCAGAGCAAAAATGCCAAGCACTAATCCCATTCGCTCTGCCGTCATCGAAAGGTCTTTCATGATATGATCTACTGCAGAAGCGATGCAGACACGATCCATGTATGTGTTGACGCTGTGGAAAAAGAGAATGGAAATCAGCACATAACGCTGACGGCTCATAATGTTTCGTGATTTTTCCATATCATGCTCATAAGTCTTTACTGATTTACTTTTCTCCAAAGCGATTGACAATCTCCGTGATTGCATCGACGGAACCAACGTTACCGGGAAAGACCACGTATGGCATACCCGGAAACCTACTCTCAGAACCACTTTGCCAAACCGGAACGCCCGGCAATATCTGCCCGAGCACCTTTGCCTTCACTATCCCCAATGCCTGTGTGGCAATGTCACTCGCGGTGATTCCTCCTTTGGACAAGATGTACCGAGGGCGGACGTTCAACGAGCGAACAATCTTAACTAATGCCCGTGAAATCTGAGCGCCGATAGACAAAGAGCTCTCATTATCTTGGCCGGTGATAAGCTTACGGCTGGTATATACCACCACATTCCTTTTCTGAGACAATGAATTATCTACAAAATCAATAGACCTGTGTATTTCTGCTTCGCGATCCTGTTCCAAAAGAATTTTATCAACACTAACCTCGATGCTTTGTACATTCCCATGCTCAAGCAGGTAATCCAACTGTTGAGACGATCTTGAGACATGAGAACCTACCACGACCAGACCACCATTATGAGTTGAGTCACTAATTTTATCAGCGGTCAATAGCGGCCTGTCTTTTATGCCTGCTCTAACACGAACAAAAGAAGCGGCTGTTCGAAACAGAAAACGTTGTCCTTTCCGCTGGGCCCGGAGCAGTCCCAGAACTGACACTTCCAGATCACGGTAATCTACGGCATTAACAACACAAACACTTCCCGGCTTCAATTCAGCAACTTTATCCGCAACATAATCCGGGCCCTCTTGCCGGATTTCTTCAAGAGATAATGCATGGACTGCTGTGGCGGAGATCCGGCCTCGTGTTTTCTCCTCGACCCAAAATTTGAGATCGGAGTTACAGTAGCCAAAAACCACGTCTTTTGCATAGTCCGTATCGGCGGCCGGAATTAGCTGTTGTCCGTTTCTAACGTAATGTATATTATTGATGGTATATCTGCCACCCTCCTCAAAAAAAGGTGCGATTATGTAAACTGCTTGTTCCATTCCAATTACTTCAGCAAGAGCATCAACTTCAGCAGGAAAATGACCACGCAAAGTTGAGTCGCTTCGGCTGATGATATCAAAGGCTCGGCCTGTTTTACGCGACGCCTCCAGAATATTCTCTCCGATCTCCACAGCTAAATTAACCGCACGTGCATACGACATGCTTCGTGAATTTGTAAGAAGATAAAATAACGACGTTCCCATTTTAAATTCATCAATGATAGACTGCGAGTTCCAACTAGTTAGAATGGGAATATCATACACTGTCTGTGTCCCGGTCGGATCGTCATCCAAAACAACTACTGATGCAGAATTTTGTGCTATTTCATGCTGAATTGCAGGCAGCAGATTTTCAGGCCAGATAGAAGGTAAAGAGCTTAAGATTTCCTGTAATTGTATCGGCATTTCTATTTCTTGTGAGAACAGGCTAATCGTCATCCTCGATAGCAACAGCCCGAGCTGGAGCACCATCACCGCCTGCAATTTTCAGCGGAAGAGCAATGAAGGTTACTTTAGGTTTTGATAAAGATACCAGATTAGCCAATCCTTCGACTACTATAATTTCATTTTCGAAAAGTATCTGGTGTATCGCAGTCAACTCATCTATATCATTTACATCGGCAACCGATGGCTGCTCGACACCGAGCATCTTTACTTTTTTATCTGCACACCATAGAACAAGCTCCAGGCTTACTCGCGGCAACTCATTGCGATATTTTTCCTGACCATAATAATCACTCCAACCAGTGCAGATTAAGAGGCTATCTCCAGGCTCGAATTGATCGGTTATATCTCCAAGATGCTCCGGCTTAATAAGTACACGAGGCTCGACCGGACGTACGTCGGCCACCCAGGCCGGACCAATGAAATCCTCCGCGGCAAAACTATCAATCATTTGTGTTCCTATTCCAAAATGGATGGGAGCATCCATGTGTGTGCCGCAGTGAGAATAGAGAGACAGGGTTGTAGCATTCCAGCCGTCCTTCTCCAGACGCCGAGCAGGCTCGATTTTCACTCCCCTGTCACCGGAGGCAAGCGGCAGCGTTAAGTCAACTACTCGTGTCATTGTCTTCCATGGTAGATTCAAGATTTTTGATAATCGTATCGGCTATCTCGCCTGTTTTTGCCGAGCCACCCAAATCGACAGGTAGCACTCCTTGTTCCACCGTCATCTCAATTGCCCGGATAATACTATTAGCAGCTTTATTAAGACCAAGGTGCTCAAGCATAATCGCTCCCGACCATATAGCACCGATAGGATTGGCGATGTTCTGTCCGGCTATGTCTGGCGCCGAGCCGTGAATTGGTTCGAACATTGAAGGATAAGTCTGTTCCGGATTGATATTACCACTCGGTCCCAGACCGAGGCTGCCCATAATTGCTCCGCCGAGGTCGCTGAGAATATCGCCGATGAAATTGGTCGTAACTATTACGTCAAACCGTTCAGGGTGCAGTACGAAATTCGCCGAAGCGTTATCGACGTACATTTTATCATACTTTACATCCGGATAAGCTGTGCTGACTTCTTCAATAATTCTATCCCAGTAAACCAGGCTGTGAATCAATGTATTGGATTTGGTCACATTAGTTACATGTTTTCGTCGATTGCGCGCCAACTCAAACGAATAGCGAGCGATTCGCTCGATCCCTTTTCGTGTAAAAACGCTCGTGTCTGTCGCCATACCCTCTGGGAATTCCGACCTAACGAAACCACCTGACTGAACAAATTCTCCCTCGGTGTTCTCGCGCACAACTACAAAATCGATGTCCTCATGCGTCTTGTCACGGAGCGGCCCTTCGATTCCAGGCAGGAGCCTTGCGGGACGGTAATTAACATATTGATCATAGCTGGTTCGAACCTTAAAGGTAAACAATTTGGCAGGCAGAGTGTCATCGACATCCGGCAGCCCGACCGCTCCGAAGTAAAGAGCATCGAATACCTTTAGTTTTTCCAGAGCATCATCCGGCATGAACTTTCCGGTTTGCTTGTAATGCCCTGCTCCATAAGGAAATTCTTCGTATTGTAGTTGAAATTTGAAACCTTTAGCCGCTGCGTTAAGAACCTTGATACCGGCGGGTACTATTTCCAGCCCTATACCATCGCCGGGAATAACTGCAATTGTGTATGTGTTTTTTCTGGTCATATTTACGACGGATTATAGACAGAATTTAATAATTTACAAGGCAAAAAAAGCAAATGTATATTTATCGCCGCGTATTTATATGATGCTACAGGCTTTGTATACTTTCGGGGCGGAGTTGTTCCGAAGGGCCTGCATCTCCCGGCCGCGTAAAGTTTCGGTCTTTTGTCATGAGCCACTTGTCGAATTCGAAACCGTCCTCTCGCATTGAGAATTCGATCGTATGCAGGCCGGGCTGTTTGATGTCCAGGTAGATTTTGTGAGGCTCGCCGCAGTGCTCGGCCTCTGTTCGCTGCATGCTCTCCCATCGCCATGAGTTTTTGGCCTCGCACCACTGCAGACGCTGGCCTGAATCCGGCCATGTACTGTCAAGCCCGACGTGCAAGCCGTTATCTTCGCTGCCGGTCGAGTACGCGCGGACCCAGACGTAGTATCGTCCTGTTGTGTTAAAGTGAACAGGATACACCAGTATGCCCAGTTTACCAGGCTGATTGGAAAAATTCTCTCTATGAATGAGTTTCATGCTGTGGTTTCGCCTTGTGTCCGGCAGGATTTCAACATAAGCGCCGCCGCTGGCCGAGTTAGCGTGATTCTCATCACCATCGGGAGAAATCTCCGGCGTCTGCGATTTTGAAGTTATGTACCATTTTCTCACATCTGTATCTGTCTGTACGGCAAAATGCTCTGCCTCGACCGCAACCAGACCACCTGTTTCTTCGAAGATCTTTGTTGTACCGTCGGATGAGATTATATCTCGTGTCATAGACTTTGCTTTCTTTGATCCGGTCGGAACTAATGTCAAAGCAATCCAGCGTCCGCGTGCATAGGGTATACGCCCACTCGTTTTATTGCTGTTGGTCGCTGTGTTGAATTCTATCCTGATTTTTGCTCCTTTAGAAACCGAAACATTTTTCCAAGTCTTCGGTGTTGGTCTGTAATCAACAGACGTCTTTGGATTCGTAAATTGACCTACAAGTTTATCACCTATTATGACTTTATAAGAGGACTCGCCGTCGGTCTCAGTCATAGTAGTTAACGTAATGTCGTAGGCGCCGGTCTTTCCGTTGAATTTGGTCTCCGCGGCGGCGAATTTGTCTTTGTATTTGCCCGGGTTAATGGCTAAAGCATCATGTCCTTCGTCTTTATATGCTGGAACGAAGTCGCCGGTGGTGACAATCTCAAAATCTCTGATTGCTTTATAAATAATCGCTCCTTCCGCATTCGGCACGACTTCGGGTCGAGGAGGTTGCTCGGAAGCGAGTTTGATGTTGCCGGAACCTTCAATCATAAGAAGCCAGTCATTCTTATCTGGTGCAGCGACTTCAATCTTTTGGCCGGCATTGACTGAGCCGGTGCTAAGCAGACCATCTATACCATCGCTCGTTCGTGGATTGAACCAGCTATAATTAAACTTGCCGGAAGACACGTTGAGTTCGACCGTGCCGCCGTGTTTAAGATAGACCAGGTAAATCTCGCCGGGCTTGCAGAAGACATAATCATCGGTATTTTCAGTCATTTCGTCCTGGCATTTCATGTCCCAGAACGGTATTTCATATTTTTTGAAAAAGTCCAGCGCATAACTGCACTGTGTCCAGACTTTCTCTCTTGTGCGCCAGTCCTGACATGTCAGGTCACTATGGGGATGTTGATAGCCGAAATACCATTCAACGCCAGCACCGCCGGCCATGATATTACCCCACAAGGCATTCTTGCGGGCATTGTCACGTGTTGGATCCTCGGCATCGGTAATCAATCCGTGACTTGCATCACCCGGCTCGTCACATGCCACTACCCATGGCTTACCTGCTTCAACTGAACGATTAATATAGTTCTTCGTCTGATCATGCACCCGGCTGAAATCCGGCTTGTTTGTCTGTAGCGAAAAACCGGTCAGCTTCGATGCGTCACCCAGCAGGTCATAATGGTTCTCCCCGTTGTGAATCACAATATGGTGACAATAGGGATCGTGATCATAAAAATATTGTGCCATTGCCTGCTTCTGAGCGGTGTCCTGGCCTTTGACATTACCCCAGCTGCCGATTTCTTCACCCAGATTCCAATTCAGTGCCAGATGATGGCTGAATCGCGCAATCAATTCCCGATAATATAATTTCCGCTCTATACCAGTATCTCCGTCATCCAGTAACCGCTGGTTCTCGGCTTCCTGTGTCTTGAAATGCAGATACATGCCGAGCCTGGTGCCGTGCTCGAATACGATTTCCCATTGGTCCAACCGCGAGACGTCCATCCGTAGTCGTTCATTGTATATAGTGTACGGAAATACATTCTGATCATCGCCGATAATGTTCAAAGTCAGGAAAGAGAAAACGTTCATTCCCTTCGAAGCTAAATAATTTATGGCTCCTATCATGCCCTTTCCTTTGCCGTTTTGCCAGGTGGGATCACCTGGTTTCCAATCCTTGATATGAGGGGCCCAATCTTTGATAAAGTTGTCTTTATGACCATCGGACTTGAAATCGCCGTCAAAATCCTTGTAGGCCAGAAAGTTTTCGGGAGCGTCGGCTCCGCACTTCAGAAAGTACTCTCCTGTCTCTGCGAAACGTAAATGATGTTTACCGACATATTGCAGCAGACCTTTCCCTCTAAAATCTCGACCTGTTTTGTCGGTTGGAGCGATGTTAAATGTGCCACTCTGTCCGTCCATAAAGCCTGCACTTTCGCCGGCATTTTTTTCTTCACTTACGGCAACATTTTGACCTTTGCTAAACGAGACGCTGTATTTCCAGGTACCTACCCGATCAGGTGCGAAATGGACGCGCCATTTGTTGCCGGAGTCAGCACTGGTGTTTGCTGCATTGCCGTCCGCTGCATAATAACCAGGCACAGTATACGATTTGCCGCTGCCTTGATGCTCGAAGGTAACATTCAGACGATAGTACAGAAACGGGTTGGGGTCGGCCGTCTCACCTGTTTGAGGCCCATCGAACGTTATCGTCACTTTGTGCCACTTTTTCAGTTCTCCGCTGATTTGTGCACCAGAGACAGTCTGGCTACATATAGCTGCCACCAATATGAAACATATAAAACTTACTAACATTTTCAAATGCTTAACCATGCGAAACTCCTTACCTGATATGATGAATAAATTTCAATTTCCAGAGTAGTATAATATAAAAAATCTTATATTCAATAAGCTTAATATCTTTTTAGCAGATGCTCAGACTAATTAATGTGTTTAGAAAAATGCTTCACTTTTATGAAAAAGGACTCACGCCAAATTTATGGAGTGAGCCCTTTTAACTAATTCCTTGCTTATCGTAAGACTACCTTTCATTCATAACAGATTCTATCTCAGTGTGCGAAAGAACTTCATTGTAAATTCGAATGTCATCCAGGAGACCTTTGTAACGCTCGTTGTCACCTCTTCCAGGTCGGTGAGCAAATAGAACCGTGCCACCAGCCCAGTCATCATCGGCATTATCAGCCGCGACGTCTAATTCTCCATTGATGTAAATCTCCATAGTGCCTGGATTTGCTGCCGTTCCGAGGTCGGATGTCATAGCAACGAACGTCCATTCGCCTTCGACAGGTGCGTTCGTGCTTTGCGGATAGGTTCCGCCACCCTGATAAAAGTTATTGCCAAGAAGACTCGAATCAGGCTGCATTACAACTTCCCAATTATCTCCGGCAGAGATTACACGTTTGTATGCGGGTGTAGTTGTGAAACCGACTTCCGGATTCATCCAGAAAGTAATTGTCATGCTCTTTAAATCTTCTGTTGAAAAATCAGCTACCTCAACATCAGATGTGCCGTCGAAAGAAAGTGCATTTCCGAGCACACCAGCGGCTGTCACAGCGCCATTGATTACGCCGTCCTTGCCTCCGACGGAATCTGCCGCAATTGTGGTTCCTGCTGCGGTATCCTCATCCAGCATCCAATGATGCGTCAATGGACTTGGATACAGTTTAATATCGTCGATGAACATTTTACCCGTACCACCGGCGCTCGGGCTCAACTTGCTGCCTATGCCGATCTTTAGCTTCTGGACATTGGTCAGGTCCACGCCCTGGCTGGCTGCTTCGCTCAGCATAACCTTCCATGACGTCCAGATGGAAGTAATGGTCACGTTATTCCCTTCAGGATTGGTAATGACGGCAGAATTTCCCGCGTTGTCCTCGATGATCACGTACATTTCTTCGCTGGAATTGGTCGGCATCCCGATATCCAGGACTTTTTCCAGCGATCCCGGCTGGTCTACAGTCCCCTCGATAGAAACGTTCTTGAATACTGAAGTATTGTACAAAATGCTATCTTCGGGCTGGTCCGCTGCTACGGCCATTCCTATGTAAATGGTCTGGGCCATGGTTACTGTCACAGGATCACCGACCACCTCCCAGTTTTGGCCGTCACTGGAGTGTTCGGCGGTAAATACATCACCTTCACGTTTCAGACGCATCCAGTGCGGAATCACCAGGGTCGCCGGGAACTGGGGCACCTGAGGTCCATCCTGAACTGCAACATCTGCAGTGACGCGCGATCTAACGAAAACCTGACCTGCTGCGCGTAAAGCGTGCATTACCATAACCGATCCCGGATCCAGCGTTTCGCGGAACATAATCCCGGAGTGGGTGTCATCCGAAAAACGTGTTATCTGTGTAAGCCTGACAGTCAAGGTGCCGTCGCCAGTCATTTGCTTATATACGAATCGGAAGCTGTCTGACGTGCCTTCAATACCTTCGCCAAAACCGCCTATCGTATAGGTCCCGGTGCCGGAATCGTAACTGAAATCACCAGAAGGTGTGTCAGCACGGTACGATAGTTGCAAGGTCGTTAACGTCTTGCCAAAAGCCTGCGTCCAGTCCTGAGGTGTACCCAAGTCACGGTGCGCCTCGGACAGGAACGGTTGCTCGGCGTTGTTATATACCAAAGGCATTGACTGCCGGCCGCCATTTACAGTATTTAACTCAGCGATCGGTGGCGGCCAATTACCAACTTCAGCCCCTGTTCCGTTGCCCGGATTGCCTGGTGCAGGATCTTCGTAGCCTATACCATCTATCCAGGCTCTCCAGAGTTCGTTGGGTGCAACGTCTGTATAGTTCTCAAAATCATCAACTACAAACGCCTGGGAAGTTGTGAAACTCCACACAACGCCCTTAGTGGTGCTACCACCGACAACTTCATCGATCCGCCAGTAATAGGTCGTATTCAAATCCAAACCTTCTAACAGGTACGAAGCGTCAACCTGCTGTCCTTTATAGATATCAGCAGTGCTCGTATCGGCTGCCTCTACAGCCTCAGCGTCAGTACCCACATAGACATCATGTCCGGCGCTACTGCTTATTGGTATCCACATCAAACGCGGCGCCTGCGAGACCTCGTTGGCACCATTAACAGGCGAGATTACTTCTGCTCTTAAGATGGAGCTTAGCATCACCGATGGGATTATCTGTTGCGTGATACGAGAGCTTCGCCAAAGCAAATGCAACTCGGCATCGCCACCTTGCTGGAAGTACTCTATGCGAATCGAATAAGTCCCTTCTTCCAAATCGAGAGTAGCAAGGGCATCTCGCGCACTGTGAGTACCCCAGTCCTCAATGACTTCGGCACCATCAAGGAATACTCTTACTCCATCATTGCTGTTGGCGATAATCGTATAAGTGTCCGTGGCCGGAATGGTCAGAGTGCCTCGCCAGCGAGCTGTGAAGGCTTCGCGGTCTATGCCTGGATCCGGACTCTCTGTATTCCAGTCAAAGTCGATAACAGGGTCAACTCGTGTTAATGTTGGATCACCAACAAGGTTATCTGCACCTTGAATATATTCTCCATTCAGCCCGCCCTGGCCAGCAGGTAATGTAGTGAAGCTCCAGACGTCACCTTTAATAGGGGTTGTGCCGTCGAATGCATCCACGCGCCAATAGTAGGTTGTGCCATTTTGCAAAACACCGGGATCATAGCTTGATTCAGTAACGGTTACACCACCAATATCATTGGAGATGTCATCCTGGTTCTGGCTCAGATATACAGTGTGCTGTGTTGCATTGGCTCCGGGATTCCAACCGAGGATTACATCAACTGCCACAAGCAAAGCAGTATCTACGGGTGAAGGATCATGTGCTGATTCCGGCCCTTTCGGCACGCCTTTAGTAGCATAGAATCCGGATGGATCCATGCCGCCGTTGATGTATAAGAGGCCCAGAATTACTGATTCATTTGTTAAAGGATCTCCGTTCTCGTCCTTCAAGTCAGTTACCTTGAAGGCGATGCCACCAAGTGTTTGGCCCCCGTTGAAACTCTGGCCGGTCAGGGCGATATCCGGCTCATCGGCAGCGATTGGAAGCCACGTGGATGCGGGCACAACCACGGGCTCACCTAATATCTCGGTACCACCGGGACCCGGCAGAATAGGCTGGACCGTAAACTCGTCATTGCGCCCATACTCAAACAGGAAGAAGTCATACAAATCACCATTTGTATCCTGCCATGTGGGGGATCCACCCCAGTTGCGTACATACATTTTGGGATCAGATTGACCGCTACGTGGCAAGCCGCTTTCCAGATCTAAATCCTGGACGTCTCCCGGATTATCGTGTCCACCCGGATCGATCGAGATCTCCTGCATTGTGATTTCTTCGGCCACGACGATGTCCTCAAGCGGGATATTCGCGTCAATAAAGGTGAAACCTCTGAAAGGATAAGGCGGATTTCCATCGATTTGCACGACAGTGGGGTTGCCAATAGTACCATCAGGAGCCTCAACAAGCACATCCCAATCGGACATACCATAGAATTCCGCCTGGGTCGGTACTGCCAAGAGTGCCACGACAGATACTATTAGGCCAATTAATATTGTTCTGGACATTGCCATCCTCCATTATAAAAATTGATATTTTTAACCGGGATTCACGGGGCACGCTGCATCGCGATAATCCCTAATTTCTTCAAATTTATACTATCAAATCAGAACGGAAAAATCCATGTTTTTTCCACTTCTGCCGGTCCAAATTAAGCTTTAATTGCCCACCATATCTGCCGGCAAGCCGAAATCGTACACAGTAAGCTCAAGTGGGCGCACCTTACCGGCATGGCCGTCTACAAACAAGCCGTTAATCCATTTCTTATGACGATCAAGCGCCACTCGTCGCCCTGCATTTATCGTACCATCCGGGGACGCCGGCAGATGACCAGGATTCCAGACATCCAGCCACTGCATCTTCGTCTTCATCGTATCCGGGGGATCGTCTTTGCGTATTATTTGAACTTGACCTGAATCGGGATCATATTCGTAGTCTGCCAGATATATTGTTGTTGCATGGCGGGGAAAGTCATCTATCTTGGAGAATCCGAAACACTCGGAATTGGTACCCTTTAAGTCGAACGCGTTAATGCAATAATCGACGGTTTGTTCCTTGTCCGGATAGCTCGGACAATCGTATATCTCAAGTTCATAATATTCTACGAGATCGTCAATGTCGTCTATCATCGATCCTAAATAAGGCATGAACAAGACGGGCCATCGCATATCTATATCTGCATATATTCCTATGCCAGGCCGCAATTCCGCCCGCGGAATCAAATAATCGTTATCGCCTGCGTAAGCATGCATTGCCAGGCCGATTTGCTTGAGATTGGCCTGGCATCGAGTCTGTTTCGCCTGTTCCTTAACACTTTGTAATGCAGGCATCAGAATTGAAAGAAGTAACGCAATGATAGCTATTACTACTAATAGCTCAATTAAAGTAAAACCCTTGGCAACCTTCTTATACGACATGAGAAGCTCCATAATTCTATTAAACACCAAGCATAGTCATACTGATTTTACACCATATCTCAGTATTCCATCATATTACATATTATGAGAGTGTATAATTTTTTCTTAAATAAATACCAACACAATGGATCCATAACTTATCGACTATTATATCATAGGTGTGGGGCAAAGTAATAGGAACTATGGGTCAAAGTCTTTTGACTATGTTGCATTCTCACGTTTTTAATCCCCAACCGCTTGAAAAAAAGGATTTATAAGTTAGAATCAGAACCGTATTTTGTGAGAACCTATGCAGACACCTGCAAAAAGCCATCGTGTTATCTATACGTTAAAGGAATATAAGCGATGAAATCCAAAACAATAAGTTTTCCTGTAATGCTAAGCTTGATTTTCTTGATTATCTCACCGGTGATTTATGCCCAAACCCGCATCCAGGATTTTGCCCCTAAAACGCCTTTAGGTTTTAACAGCTTCGACAGCTACCGATCGAATCTGACCGAAGACAAGGCCTATGCCTTGATGGATGTGATGGCGGAAAAATATCTCCCGTTTGGATACGAATACTTTGTGATGGATGCCGGTTGGTATAGTAGCATGCGTCCTCGGAAACATCTGGGTTTGGGGCCAGATTCATTTGGCCTTTACGTGGTCCGCCAAGCGTATTTCCCCAATGGTATCAAAGTGCTAGCCGATTATGCCCATAAGAAAGGGCTGAAGTTTGGTGTATGGTTGATGCGAGGAATTCCCCGCCAGGCCGTCGAGCAGAATCTTCCCATCAAGGGTACCCCCTATTTTGCCCGCGATATTGCCGATACTAATAGCATATGCGTCTGGAATCAGAGCAACTATGGCTTAGACATGACCAAGCCGGGAGCGCAGGCCTACTACAACGCCTTGATTGACAAACTGGCCGGCTGGGGAATCGACTTTATAAAAGTTGACGATATGGTCCCCAACCCCCAGGAGATTGTTGCCGTTGCCAAGGCCATCGAAGAAGGTGGACACACCATGATTTACAGCTTATCGCCTGGCGACGTGCATCATCCGACGCACTTAACGTATTACAGGCGTGCGAATATGCTGCGTATTACCCGTGACATATGGGACAATCCCTTGAGCCTTGAAAAGGGTTTCTTTGCCTGGGAAAAGTTTCAGGGCACCGAAAGACCCGGCTTCTGGCCGGACCTGGACATGATCCCCTTCGGTTGCCTGGACGTAATCTTCCCCGACAGTAAGGATCCTGATCGGCGGGCCCGTCAGAGCCGCTTCAACGAAAACCAGATGAGAACCTTTATTACCCAGCGTGCCCTGGCCGCCTCGCCATTGATAATCGGAGGGGATTTGCTGACCATGGATGACTTTTCCTACCAACTGCTTACCAACCGAGAGATGCTGGCCTGCAACCAGAATGGCGTGATGGGTGTCAACGTTTATCGCGCCGGTAATATCGATGTCTGGCTGACACCTCACAAGATGGATCCACGTATGGGGTGGATTGGCATCTTTAATCGTAGCAAGTCCTATCGAAAAGTCACCTTGACCAAGCAGGATTTAGGATTCGTCGCCTTTGAAGCAAGCTACAATCTGACGGTTGCACGCCAACATTTTCGATTAAAAGATATCTGGTCCGACGAAACCATTACAATCGAAGATAAACATACATTCACCCTCCCAGCGGAGGGCGTTGCATTTTTCAAGTTTCAAATGCAGTAAAGGTAATAAACATGAATCATGTAATTTTACTAAAACCACACAGAGTATTGACCACATTTTTATTATTGCTGATTGCTTTCGTTAACAGCTCTGTTTTCTGCCGGGAAATTGATATGAAAACGCATTGGAATTGTCTTGGTACGTAGTTCAAGTGGAAAATTTTTCTTCTGTTTTGTGTGAGGTTCCTTGCCGATAAACAAACCAGTACTCATCCCATGCGATAAAGCTTTAACGCTTATTTGCAGAAGGATCAAGGGCTGTATCCATTTTGCCACCGTTTTACTGAGTTTTAAGCCCATTTTTTCGCTTGATTTGCACCCTTATAGTTACGATAGACTCAATATTATGAGAAAAGTATGGATCTATAAAAGAGAAAAAATCAAAGGCTGTTGGGTAGGCTGGTATGAAAGCGGCAAACGCAAAACAAAGGCCTTACCAAGCAAGGCTCTTGCCGAACATTTTCGTCAAATAAAATACACTCAATTGAACTCTGACGTCTTTATTGGAACCATTACCGTTGATTGGGTACAGATGCGAAATGAGTATCAACACAGCAAAAAAGTCGCTGGCAATCAGGATGTTTCAATTTATGAAGTAGCTCTCACTCTCAGGCACTTCGAACGATTGATTGGGAGATGTAACTCTAAACAAATTACCCAAAGTGCCATTGATAAGTTTATACTTGAGAGAGCTCAGGAAACAAAACGTACGACGGTTAACAAAGACATCAGAAATCTAAAAGCTTTTATTAACTGGTGCCGAGAAAACCGGTATGTCAATGGAGATATAAAGCTCAAGCTTTTAAAGGAAGATGAGAGGCCTGTAAATCTTTGACTAATACTCAGATTAAAAAATTGTTATCGGCTTTTAAGCCATATCAAACGATGAGGGTGAGAATTCTCCTGGCTTTGGGCACAGGTCTCAGGCGCGGTGACATCGAATCATTAAGTATTTCTGATATTGATTTCGAAAATAGCTATATTACCACGAGGAGCTCAAAGACAAGAAAGAGTATGGGGTCACAGCCTGTGCCGGTTCCGATCATTAACGAGCTTAAGAAATACGTTTCAGGATTAGATCCACAACAAGAAAATTTATTTACTGACTGTTTCAAGCAAGATGGAACCAGATACGTAAAAAGCTTGGTTTGGGTGATTATAAATTTCACGATTTACGTAAGACCTTTGGCTCTTCGCTTGCTCAGAATGGCGTTTCCACGGCTATTATTCAGAAACTATTGGAGCACTCTTCTTCGGATCTGACCAATAAAGTTTATATGAATGTCGATCCTGCCCTGCGACAAGCGGTGGATCAGATGCCGGCTGGTGAGTGGTTATAAAACACAATTAAGACCATAAGGTTATTCTATTTTGATATAACGTTCACTCCTCGCAACACAAATACACGTAGTTAATCATGTAAGCAAAATTCAAGTATTGTTTACATAGCAATGGATTAAGTATTAAACATTAACTGAAAATCTTACTGTAAATGTATTTTATCATTGATCTCTGCCCACTCCCATACAAAGGCATTGATTTTACACAAAATGACGGCTTTTTCTTTAGTTGAGCTGAGAAGTCGCTCAAAATTATTATTTTTTTAACTGAACCTTCATAAAAACCTAACATCCCTTTCGTAGATTTTAACAAAGAACCTAGCTATTGCAGAATGGACTTATCAGTATATGCCTTTTGTCGGTTAAATTTGATCGATAAGAGTTTGAACGAGCCAGAATGAAAATTAGCACGGACTTGCTGTGATAAATATAAAGGATGATCTTAAATAATGAAATGGCACGAAGCTAAGTGTAAAAAGGGAATGAATATGGAGCAAATACAAAACCTTCTATTCATAACATACAAATTAAACCACGATGAGGGCGAATTCGATGTAAGCTACTATGGTTGTAGGGAAATAGTTATTCCAGACTACAAGAGGCCCTCTTATATCAGGGGTATGATAGAATTTGAAGGAAACTATATTCCTGTAATTGACCCAAATATTTACTATCGAAGTCAACCAACCCAGTTGACCAATCTTGCCTGTATACTGGTCATAGAGCACGTTCACGAATGTCGGAATCACCAAACGGGAATCATCTTAGAGGACATTAAGGAGATAATGAATCTTGCGACGGGCAACTACAAGAACAAGGCTTTGAAGACCTTACCTTTTAATATTCGTTTTATTCTTAAGGTGCTAAAAAGAGCTGATGTTTATGAATTGCTGTCTGACACTCATATGTCAATAAATCTGCGTGAACAGCAAAAGCAGGCTAAAGCGGATTTTATTGCTTTTAGCGAGATAGTAGAAAGAGAATTAGTCCATGCTTGAAATGGGAATTTCATGAAAGGCACCTATATTAATCAGCGTTTAATTTATTGTATTAGTAACGTATTGGGAAAGTTTATTTATTGAGATTAGAGTCAGTGAAGGTGAAAAAATTAACAGAGCAATCAGATATGGACCGGTCATGTTGTCTATGGTGATTTCGAATTACCTAATTGTGGATTATCTATTTTACGCCGAAAAATATGGATTGCAGGGGACAAAAAGTGGGATGCTAATTTAATTTTAGTAAAGCCCTAATCTGAATTTAATAAATAGATTTCATAATTTTACAAAAATAGACTGAAACAAATAGTATAATAGGAATTTGTAAGTTTGCTCGACTCTATCTGACAAATGATTTTATCGTTCTTGCTATTCTTGCTCGCGAGTTGACTAAACGTACCCTGCATTGAAGGGTGATTGATGATTAACTTTCGCTGTTTAAGAAAGGAGGGTTAGTAAAAAAGAGGATCAATAAAACGAATTGCATTACCGTAACTTAACAAAAGTTAAATATTAAGGAGTTAGAAAAATGAGGAAAATTGTATTAATTGCCTTGATAGGCATGGTTGTGTCCGGCATAGCCGGTGCAAAAGAAGTTCTTGTAAGTAATAACATTAGTACATCCACTACGTGGACTGCCGACAACGTTTATAACCTGCAAAAACAAATTTATGTTCTGCCGGGCGCGACCTTGACAATCGAACCGGGTACTCTTATACAGAGTACAACCGGTCTCGGCGGTAGTCTTGCTGTATGCCGTGGTGCCAAGATTTACGCTAACGGTACAGAAGATGCCCCAATCATAATGACCTCAACCAGCGACGATTTAGTCTCCTGGCATGAAGGTTGTAATGAGTGGGGTAATCTGACCATTATGGGTGACGCGTTGATTTCCGCTTCCCATTATAAGGGTGAACCAGTGGGAGATAACACAAAGCAGCCTACTGGCCTTAACGAAAAGCAAATGGAAGGTTTGGTAGCCGACACAGAAGGCGACCCGAAAGTTATGTATGGTGGAAATAATGACAACGACGACAGCGGTTCGATTAGTTATCTGTCGATTCGTTACGGCGGCAAAGTAATCGGTCTGGCTAATGAGCTTAATGGTTTGTCTCTGGGTGGTATTGGCAGTGAAACTGACATCCATCATATAGAAATCATGAACAACGTTGATGATGGCATTGAAATTTGGGGAGGCACAGTCAATCTGAGTTACGTCAACATCTGGAACATCGGTGACGATAGCTTCGATATTGACGAAGGCTGGCGCGGAAAAGCCCAGTTCGGTCTGATTGTTCAGGGTTACAGTATCGACGCAAGCCAGGGTTCTGGTGTCGGTGATAACTGCTTCGAAACGGATGGTGCAGAAGATTCTGATGCACAACCGGTAACGACTGCTGCCATATATAACTTCACGGTTGTGGGCCAGCCGCTTGATGGGGATGGCGGTACGGCCTGGCGTGACAACGCTCGTGTCCAATATCGTAACTGTATTTTCATGGATCTGGGCGAAAAGCTCGTCAGAGCTGATGGTGACGATGGCGACGGTGCTAATGGCTACGGCTACAACGGAACCTTGTCATGGGAAGACACATGGACTACCCCTGCAGGAACTCACTCTCAAGTCAATGCCGGGCAGTGGACCGCCGGTTCTTTTAATGACCCGGAAGTAATGTACCAGGTCCAGAAAGACGGCATGCTTGCTGAGATAACAGACAGCGTGTTTTTCCGTAACCTGCACGCAGATGCTTATACAGAGGCAGACGCCCGTGGTGTGCGAAATGAAGCTAATAATAATGTAACCGCTGAGTTTAGCGTGGATGCGCCTGACGATAACATGCCCATTCAATCCCTCACTCGTGACAGTCTGGAAACAAAAGGCGGCAAGAACATGCTTCGTGTGCTCCACATTAATCCATGTGCAGATAATGATGCAATACTAAGCGTTGGTTCTGCCCCGTATGATGGATTTTTGACGCCGGCTCCATTCCGTGGTGGCTTCAGTCATAACTACAATTGGTTGGAAGGCTGGACAGCCGTAGATGCGTACGGAATGACCGATACGTCCATGAACTTACACTAATCGGATATGATCATAGCGTGTTGATTTCAGGTTTCGAAGTTTGTCGAAGACGAACTTGAAAAAGACATTCTAATGATCATATAAGAGTTTGGTAACAATTTTGACTGATGGCGGCCAAAAAAGCTGCCATCAGTTTTCATGATGATACAATACTTATGAGAAAAAAATTACACATCCTATATTCGTTACTGATTGCTTGTATATTTGTTTTTGCTATTGGTTTCGATTCTCATGATGAAGCAAAATCAGCATGTTCTATGAAACACCTCACGCTGAGTTCCCATCAGATTGAATTGTTGGAGATTGCTTTTCAGGCAGCCTCAGCAATGCCAATAAATCCACATATTAAAGACAGGTCACGGGCGCAAGAGTCTATCGTTAAAGCCTGTTTCGAACTAAAGCAACCACAACGAGCACTTGGATATATCGAGCAGATAGACAACTGGCGGCGGGGAGCGGGTTATGCTGATTTGGCTTTATACTATGCACAACACGAGGCAATGAAAGAGGATTTAGAACCTTTTTTAAATAAGGCGGCTCAGGTTGCTGAGGAAGCTGAGGATTGGCGCAAAGACCATATACAAGTTAAGGTAGACCAAGTCAACATATTACTGAGACACTATCAAAAAGCCCGGGTACGTACAGATTCCTTCGATAAAGAAATGGAAGCCCTTGAAAAAAATATGTCATCCGGGCAGTTCGATGCCGTGAAAAATACACTTATGGCATATTCTGAGCTTTTTAATCGTTTTTATACGGACTCTCATCGTCGGGCGCTCATTGAAAAGAAGTTGAAAGCTGCTTGGGGAAGCATGCCTATTTTTGTACGGATCGACCTGCTGATTCAACTTACAGGCTTTGCTCTTGCTCATTCGGATCAGACTAAAGCGCTTAAATTGGTAGGAGAGATTGAAAGCATCATAGAATCCGTAAGCTTGCAGCCACGTTTTGCAATACCTATTAAGACAAAGCTGGCTGAACTTCGTTTTCATGCCGGTGATAGACAGCGAGCGCGAACTGAGGCGCAAAACGCTCTAAGCCTGTTCGATGAAGAGCGGGAAAAGATAGCCAATATTTACCGGGCCCAAATGCTTCGTTCCCTCGCAGAAGCGTATTTGACGATGGGTGAAGCCGCTATGGCGCTCGATCTTTATAAACGGGCGATTGAGGCAGGAATCGAGAATCCAAATTCCAGGCCGCGTGCTGAAGATTTGGCGGCTACCTGCTGTGCGATGGCTTTGCATAGTGTGGAGCCTGATGCAGAACTTTTGAGCCGGATTCGCAAAATTCTTGACAAACTGGGTGATCCCTGGTAATATGCCTAATTATCAAGGGTGGTTAAGCTTCCGAATCCTGTTATAACCGGCCCTGGATGAGATGTTTTTCATTGGAGTTAGGATGAAGGGTGATAAGTTTCATAATATTTTCCCCCAATCTGTTTTGCTCAGCGTTGCTCTACTGGTTTATCTTGTGAACGTTCTGCCTGCTAAGGAAATCGGCGGTATTCGTGGCACAATATACGACAAGGATTTTGATGTACCGTTGTTTGGGGCGCAGATATTGATTGTCGAAACAGGTGCGAAAACAACGTCCAATGAAGAAGGTAATTATGTTTTCGAAAAGGTCGATCCTAACAATTATACACTGGTCTTTTCTAAAGAAGGGTATACCCGGCAGTTTATACCTAACGTCGTTGTTGCTCCAGGACGTATGACAGATGTAGATGCATCGCTGGCCGGTGAATTTACAGAAATGGAAGAGTTTATTGTTCAGGACCTGGAATTAGCCGGCAGCTCGGAGATTGGTTTGTTAAATTTACGAATGGAAAGCCCTTCGCTGATGGACTCGATCAGTGCGGATCTGATGAGTCAGGCTGGGGCAAGCGATGCGGCCAGTGCACTCAGATTGGTTTCAGGTGCAACTGTAGAGGATGGAAAGTATGCGGTAGTACGGGGTTTGCCGGACCGTTATGTTAATTCACAACTTAACGGAGTGAGACTGCCAACAGCGGATGCGGATAAGCGTGCTGTGCAACTTGACCAGTTTCCCGCAGCCTTGCTCGACAGTATTCGGGTCAGCAAAACATTCACACCGGACCAGCAGGGTGATGCATCCGGCGGGGCAGTAAACGTTATGACCAAAGGGATACCTGATGAAAGGATATTCCAATTCTCAGGCCAGATTAGCTACAACTCGCAGTCAGGTGGCATAGACGATTTTCTATCTTATAAAGGTGGTGGATTAAACTTTTGGGGCATCGATGACGGCAGCCGTGATATTCAAACCGGAAATATAGGCGACAATTGGACCGGTGCTGTGGGTGTGTCTCCCGAAGATGCGCCTTTGGATTACAAATGGTCGCTTTCAGGTGGTGGTAAACGTGAATTAGATAACGGAATAAAAATAGGTGGCTTTGCCAGTTTCTTTTACGAACGAGATAGTTCATTCTATGACGATGGTATTAATGATCAGTATTGGGTTGAAAAACCCGGAGACCCAATGACTCCACAATATATTCAGGGAACGCCATCACAGGGAGATTTCAAAACACAGCTTTTCGATGTAACACAGGCAAGCCAGGAGGTGAAGTGGGGAGCACTTGGTACGGTAGGCGTAGAGACTGAAAATCACCTACTGTCTCTGCTTTATATGTACACTCGGGTTGCGGAGGATATCGTGACATTGGCCGAGGCTACTCGGGGAAAAGAATATTATTTTTCCGGTTATGACCGCTACGACCCGACTGATCCAGGCAACCAGGAGAGGGATGCGGCTCCTTATATAAGGACTGAAACTCTGGAGTATACCGAAAGAACAACCCAAACACTTCAATTTAACGGTCGGCATACACTTTTTGACCCTGAATTCGAGGTGGAGAATTTCTTTATGTTGCTCAAGCCCGAACTGGATTGGGGGATTTCATTTAGTTCGGCCAACATGTATCAGCCTGATAAACGACAATTTGGTTCGATATGGTGGGCGGAATCTTATAATCCTGGATTTCCGCCGTGGGTTCCGCCATTTACAGAACCGGAAGTACATCGTCCATTCAAGCCGGCCGCCAACTTCACCTTAGGGAATCTTCAGAGGATTTGGAAAGATATTTCGGAAGACAGCGAACAATATTTATTGAACTTGAAGCTTCCATTCGAGCAGTGGAGTGGCGACGAGGGATATATGAAATTCGGCCTGTTCAATGATAAAGTGGACCGCAAATATGATCAGGATTCATTCAGCAACTTCAATGATAATAGCGCTCAATATGAAGGCCCTTTTGAGGACTTTTGGAGCGCCGAATTTCCATTTGAGGATCATCCTATAACAGAGGCTCTCGTTGATGTAGATTATGATGGCGAGCAGAAGATTTCTGCATGGTATAGCATGTTGGATTTACCGGTGAGTTCTTCTTTAAACATAATTGGAGGTGCTCGTTTTGAGAAAACTGACCTTAGTATAATCAATTATCCGGAAGAGGAGGTGACGTGGATTCCTCCCGGAGCCGATGGAGCTGTTAAGCTGAATCCAGGTGACGCGGATGTTTCATTCTCACAAGATGATGTGCTTCCCTCTATCGGCTTTGTATTAACACCTTTCAAACCGGTCACCGTGCGTGGTTCCTACAGTGAGACTGTTGCTCGCCAGACATTTAAGGAACTTACTCCGATTCAACAAATGGATTTCCTTGGGGGCGATGTATTCATCGGTAACCCCAGCCTGCAGATGAGTGCATTGAAAAACTACGACCTGCGATTTGATTACGCACCATATGCCGGAGGTTTAGTCTCACTTTCCTACTTTTATAAAGATATAAAAGACCCGATAGAATATGTGCAAAGGGTTGCCGATTTTGTATATACTACGTCTGTGAATTATCCAAAAGGCGAGCTGAGCGGTTTTGAAATCGAAGTTCGCCAAAAAATGAGTCGGTTTTGGGATGAATTGGAGGGACTTTCAGTTGGGGCCAATGCGACTTTTATTGATTCTGAGGTAACGCTGCCCCAGGATGAAGCAGAAGAATTTAACCAGCCGAATATAATGGCCCCGATGTCAAAACGTGATATGACGGACGCTCCGGAACACCTTTATAATATTTTTCTAACTCATGATTTGGGCCGTCCGAACATTCAATTAGGTCTTTTCTATACAGTTAAAGGTGACACGTTAGTAGCGGGGGCCGGTCAGTCAAGCGGAAAGTATGTACCAAATGTGTATGCAAAAGAGTATGGGACGCTCAACTTTAACGCGTCTTATAAAATCAAGGACAATTGTAAACTCAAGTTCCAGGCTAAGAACCTGATCAATCCTAAAATCGAAGAAGTCTATCGCTCCGAATATATCGGTAGTGACGTGACTAAAACCTCTTATCGCAGGGGCATTGATCTTTCCATAAGTATGGAATACCTGTTTTGATAGACCTGTAAAATACCGCCCTTTCAGCCGGGTACAGGTTACCCACCTTAAATTAATTCAATTCTAACAATTCGTTAACGGTTAATTAACATGGGGCAAGTATCTTCTGGATATAGCTGTGAAGGAAATTTTGTGTCCAGAAATAAAATAAATGAAGGATAGATCGTGATACAAACAAAATATTCCTGGATAATTATTGTCGTACTGGCAGTTGCAGTTCTAAGTTGGGCTGCCGAGCCTGTTTTGCGTGACAATATTGATAATGCGCGCACAACACTCGAAAAATGGATCGAGACCCGACAGTTGATTTCTAAAGAAAAGCGGGACTGGGCTCTTGGCAAGGAAATGCTGAATGAACAGATTAAGCTTGTAGAGCGTGAAATTTCATCTTTAAACGAAAAGATCACTCAAGCCAAAGAAAGTATAACCGATGCCGACAAAAAGCGTGCCGAACTGGAGACGGAAAACAACAAATTCAAAGACGCCTCCAACACGCTTAAAGACATTTTAGATAAGCTTGAAGCTCAAACTATTGCATTAAATAAACGTTTGCCGGATCCCATACGCGAGCGTATTAAGCCGCTCAGTCAAAGCCTGCCGGAAGATCCGAACCAGACAAAACTTTCCATTGCCCAAAGGTTCCAGAATGTGATAGGAATCCTGAACGAGGTTAATAAATTTAATCGTGAGATTACGGTTACCAGTGAAGTACGCAAACTGGCCGATGGCAGTACGGCAGAGGTTACAGCGCTATATATCGGTCTGGGTCAGGCTTACTATGTCGGAGCCAATGGCACAGTTGCCGGGATAGGGCGTCCTTCGGAAAACGGCTGGGTTTGGGAACCGGCCAATGACATTGCAGCTAATATAGCCGATGCCGTTGCTGTTTTGAAAAACGAAAAGGTGGCAAATTTTATCCCACTGCCAATAAAGGTTCAATAAAAAACGGCTTATGAATAAGAGAAGACCTTTAATCTTTATTGATTGGATTGCAAGTTACGGCCTCGTTGAAGCAGGATTTCAAAAGGCAGGTGGGTTTATTTTATCGATTCTTGTTTTTTGCCTTTTGTTCTCTGGAATGCCGGTTAGTACTATCCAGGCACAGGATAATGTCGGTCCTAATTTGCCAACAACATCCACAGGTAATACGTTTAACCAGGTAGAAACTTCTGTGCAGCAGCAGCTTGCAGAAAGCATCAATGAACTCGCCAAATTGCATGAAGATATTACAAACGAGAATATTCCGCTCAGTAAGAAGCTCAGCGAACTCGAAGATAAGCTGCTCGAAGTGCGAGGTGAATATCAGCAGATCACCCGCTTGTTAGACAGCCGCACCCTAGATCTCACTAATCTGCGTTCTCAGATTCAGTCTCGCCGCGAAGAGAAAACCTATCTTTCCAACCTGCTGGATCAATATATTCGCAATTTTGAAACTCGCCTTCATATCGCAGAAATACGGCGTTACAACGAACCACTCGAAGCAGCCAAGCTGGCACTTGAAAACAGTAATCTCAGCGATATAGAAGTATATCAGACACAGGCAGCACTTATAAGCGCGTCCCTCGAACGCCTGCACGATGCTCTCGGAGGAACTCGTTTCGAAGGCAGTGCGGTAGATACCTCAGGGCTGGTTAAATCCGGCACCTTTGTATTAGAAGGCCCGGCAGCACTTTTCCGCTCACAAGATGGTAAAGCGGTCGGCACTGTCGAGCAGCGTCTCGGTTCGCTCGAACCGACTGTGGTTGCTTTTGAATCGGCGGAAATGACCGATGCTGCAGCCGAAACAGTTACCTCCGGCACCGGTCGCTTTCCGTTCGACCCTACACTCGGCAACGCACACAAAATCGAAGCCACCAAGCAAAGCCTCACCGAGCATATCAAGAAAGGTGGGCCGGTGATGTATCCGATCCTCACCCTGGCTGCCGCTGCAATGCTGGTGGCTCTCTTTAAATGGTTGGAGTTAGCCCGTATTCGTAAACCGTCGGAAAAGCATATTAGTGCACTATTGCATGCCGTCGCCGAGCACGACGAGGAGAAAGCCGCTAAGGAGGCTGCTGCCGTCAGAGGTCCGACCGCTAAGATGCTTTCAACTGGCGTGGAGCATATCAAGGAACCGCCCGCCCTGATAGAAGAAGTGATGTATGAGAAAATTCTCACAACCAAAATGAAACTCCAGCGGTTTTTGCCCTTTGTTGCCATTAGCGCCGCTGCGGCGCCGCTACTCGGATTGCTCGGTACTGTGACGGGCATTATTAATACCTTCAAACTAATCACGGTTTTCGGCTCTGGTGATGTAAAAACGCTTTCGGGCGGTATCTCAGAAGCTCTTATCACTACAGAGTTCGGATTGATTGTAGCTATTCCATCGCTGCTGCTCCACACTTTTCTTTCACGCAAAGCACGCGGTATGACCGCCCGGATGGAAAAAGCTGCCATTGCCTTTATCAACCAGATCAACAAAACACCTTACAAGCGTGATGACATAACTGAATTATTAGAGGCAATGCCGACAGCAGTAGCTAAGGTAGTCTTGCGAAACCTCAATCGCGACAATCAACATACGCACTATGATATCTCTCGGTATTCGGATGATTCAGCCGGTGGTATTATGGATCCGATAGTCGTAAGTATTGGTAATAACTGCACCGTTGCCGAAGCAATCGGTATGATCAAAACTATAGAGATTGATGAAGATACACCGGTTATTTTCGTCGTTGACGATAAGGGGAGATATCTTGGTGACGTATATATTCACAGGCTTCTGACCCGGCCTGATCAGACTCGTATCGAATCTTTAGTAAATAATAAAAATGTATTCGTACGTGTTGATACCGACACAGACTTGGTGCGAGATATTTTTCGCCAGCATAATCCAAATACCATAGCGGTTCTTAATTATAACGATCAGTTGGTGGGCCGTATTACGGCTGACCGTGTGAATGGAGATCGCGTTAGAAGGAGCACTGAAATATGAATGTAATGACCGAACAACTTATAGCTTTTTGGGGACAAGCCGTAGCTATCTGGCTATCCGGTGGCTGGGGAATGGTAGCGTTAGCAGTGAATGCATTAGTCATGCTTGCACTGGGGATGCATGTGCTATTCAAACTGCGCGAGAAGGGATACCAATCAGTGCCCGAAAAAACCTGGCGGCACTGGATAAATCATCCCAGCGAACGGCGTGGTCCGATAGGCGAACTGCTTAACTTTGTTACAGGGGCCAATTCTCTTAAGCAGGCATCAGTATTTTTTGAAGAGCTGCGAACAACAGAGATCCATCCGTTCGAGCGCGACTTGAGAGTCATGAAAATTTGCGTCAGCGCAGCACCACTGATGGGTTTGCTCGGCACAGTAACCGGTATGCTGGCAACATTCGGAGCACTTGCTTCCGGCTCAGGGGGTGAAAAGACGATGGGACTTGTAGCTGGGGGTATTTCCGAAGCGCTGGTAACTACGGAAACCGGCCTGATTGTTGCATTGCCGGGGCTCTTTTTTCAGTACTTGCTATCGCAAAAACTGGAAGGTTACAAAGTTTTCCTGACCCATCTCGAAACGATTTGTACGCAGAAACTGTATAAAACGCTACATAAGCCCGAGAAAGTCGAGTTCGAAACACCGCGTAAGCAGGAAGTTATCCTATATGAATCGTTCCGTAAACATGAAAAGGCCACACACGAACCGTTGCGAAAGCGGGAGAAAGTGGTGGCATAAAGCGGATAATCTAATGATGTGTACTAATTGTTTGCTTTTTGAAAAAATAAGAATTGAGGGATAGCATGGGTCGTTTTCGCGAAATGGCATCAGAAGACAATAACGATGTTGGGGTGGATATATCACCACTCATCGACTGTGTCTTTATTCTCTTGATTTTCTTTATAGTGACAACAACTTTTGTCGAGGAAACCGGCGTCGAGGTAGATAAACCCCAGGCGGCATCGTCTGTACGGCTGGAAAAAACAAGTATTTTGCTGGCACTTACAGAAAAAGGCCAAGTGGTTTATGGAGGTCGTGAAATTGGTATAAGCGGTGTAAGGCAGCTCGTCAAAAGGATGATTCAAAAAGAAGATATTCCCGTCATCATTCAAGCCGATGCAGCTGCCCCGTCCGGCTTGCTTGTTCGCATCATAGATGAAGCCAAGCTTGCCGGCGCCACAAAAGTTAGTTTGGCCGCTCGGAAATCTTAAAGCTGAAATCTTGGTTCATGAGAAGTCACATAAAATTCAGTATTTTTCGACAGATACGATATCACCTGTGGGTTATGCTTGGTGCTGTAGTAATCACCCTTGCTTTGTTCATTGTTCTGCCGCTTATGCAGACCATTAGTAAGCCACCCACAGAAGACCTTTTCCTGTCCGACGTGGACTTAGCTAACGTTGAGCCCCCTCCCCCGTCACCGCCTGAAGAAGAACCAGAGCCGGAACCCGAACTTGAAGACGAACCGCCGGAACTTGTGGAACAAGCATCACCTTTGGACCTTTCACAGCTTGAATTAGCACTCAATCCAGGCTTCAGTGAGGGCTGGATGGGTAGCGGCGATTTTGCCGTTTCATTAAATACGATCGTATCAGGCTCTAAGGATGATAGTGTGGATGCCATTTTTTCTATGGCCGATCTTGACCAAAAGCCGCGTGTAATTTATCAGTCCAGTCCTGTCTTTACAAAACAACTGCGGCAGAAAGCGCCTGGTAAGGTTAATGTTATCTTTATAGTCGATGAGCAGGGTCGCGTCGTGGAGCCGCGGATACGAAGTTCTACGGATCCTATATTTGAACAGCCAGCGCTTAATGCTGTCAAACGCTGGAAGTTTGAGCCCGGTAAACGAGGCGGCAAAGCAGTACGTTTTCGCATGCTTGCGCCGATAACCTTTTCGAAAGGATAAGCTATGACAATAAAATCCAGAACACAGATTGCATGTTACAAGTTGTTGTATCTTTCTGTGGTTCTTTGCCTTCTTGCAATTGTATTTAGTACACCGGTTCAAGGAAGGCAACTTAGTAAAATAGAGCTGGAATTGTGGAACTGCCCGGCATTCAAGAAACAATTTACAGAAAGTTATCTGGCAGAGACGGAAATTGAACCAACTGTTACACAGGATGAACGTGAAACAATGCTGAAGGTGCTCGATCTTATTTCATCTGATAAAATGGACGAGGCCGCAAGATTACTTCAGAAAAACACAAAGGATGCGTCCAGTGCAGTATTTGATTTCACGATGGCCAACATTTACTTCCAGCAGGAACAGTTTGAGCAAGCATTGGTTTCTTATGAACGGGCCGTGGCAAAATATCCCAAATTCCGTCGTGCATGGAAAAACCTCGGATTGATACATGTGCGTGAAGGCCAATTCGAAAAAGCAATACCTACCCTGACGCGTGTAGTCGAACTCGGAGGAAACGATGCACTTACCTATGGCTTACTCGGTTTTGCTTATTCTTCGATTGAGAACAATCTTTGTGCCGAGTCTGCATACCGTATGGCCATTTTGCTCGATCCGGCTACACTTGACTGGAAAATGGGGCTTGCCCGCAGTCTTTTTAAGCAGGAACGTTATCCTGATGCCGTAGCTCTCTGCGACCATCTGATAAGTGAAAATCCTGACCGAGCTGATTTATGGCTGCTCCAGGCAAATGCATATATCGGCCAGAACATGCCGCTCAAAGCTGCTGTAAATTACGAAATTGTTGATCGCATGGGAGAATCTACAGTTGCCAGCCTCAACATGCTCGGCGATATATATGTGAACCAGGAACTGTTTGAAACAGCGGTGACCTCTTACGTTGGTGCACTCGAAAAAAATCCCGAGGGCAATACTGACAGGGCCTTACGTGCAGCAAAAGTTCTTACTTCCCGCGGCGCTCTAAGTGAAACTAAACTGCTCATCGAGCGCATTGAATCTCTCCACGGCAACAACATAGACAAAAACGACCGTAAAGACATGCTCAAACTTCGCGCTCGCATTGCAGTAGCCGAAGGTTCCGGTGAGGAGGAGATTAAGATACTCGAAGAAATCGTTGCTCTCGATCCCTTAGATGGTGAAGCCCTGATACTACTCGGCCAGCACAGCGCACGCTCCGGCGACTTTGAAAAAGCGATTTTCTACTATGAGCGGGCCGAGAACCTGGAAAAGTATGAGGCCGATGCGAAAATACGTCACGCCCAACTGCTTGTGGGGCAGGGAAAATACACCGAAGCTTTGCCGTTACTTCGACGGGCCCAGGAGCTCAAGCCGCGCGAAAACGTTCAAAAATATCTTGTACAGGTTGAACGGCTGGCCAAATCGCAATGATATCTATGGATGATGCGGCTCTAACGTGTTCTTCTTGATTAATAGTGATCTTTTGAAGAGCGGTTCTGCCTGCTCATATTTGCCTTGTAAAAGGTATAGCTCAGCGAGGTTGTCCAGGCTTTTAGCAACATCGGGATGTTCCGTTCCTAATGTCTTTTCCCTAATTTCAAGCGAACGTTTGAAATCCAACTCAGCCTGTGCGTATTTACCTTGAGTACTACGTATCTCTGCGATGTTGTCTAAACTTTCAGCCACAATCGGATGCTCTGTTCCGAGATTCTTTTCCTTTATTTCAAGCGAACGTTTGTGAAAGTGCTCTGCCAGAATGTACTGCTTCTGGATGCTGTACAAAGTGGCAAGGTTGTTTAAGCTTAGAGCCACGGAGAGATGATCCAGTCCAAGTGCTTTCTGCTTGATCTCCAATGACTGTTTGTAAGATGCTTCAGCTTCTGCATACCGGCCCTGAGCCTCATATAGTGCCGCGAGGTTATTCAATGTTTTCGCGACAGACAGATGATTAAGACCTCGAACCATCTGGCCAATTGTTAACGAGAACTTATATTGCTGCTCAGCCTGTTCATACTGCCCCTGAGCTTTATATATTAATGCAAGATTGTTCATGCTCAGAGCCACCGTGGGATGAGTAATGCCCCCCTTTTGCTTGGCGAGCTGAAGTGCTTTTGTTGCAGTTATCGCAGCGTGGTCATATTGACCTTGCTTGTACAATGACAACATCTCGGCATTGAGTTTCTCCCATTCGTTCAGCGTTTTCCACTCGGCATCTTGAGCAAGAGTGGGAACAACTGATTCGATCACGAACATAAGGCATGACAATACTATTACATGTCTTTTCATCCGACTGCCTCTTTTTATGACCATATACTGAGTCGTCTCTTGGGCTGTAATTAAACCTTTAAGCTCAATGAAGATTATAACACTTATTTCTATCTAATACAAAATTTTTCACGTTTTAAGGTACAGATTCGGTTTTTTTACATTGATCGCCAATTTCCGGACTTAAATCGTTGTTTTGGACGAACCTGTTGAGCCCGGTGTTCTTGAAGAGGAATGCAAAAAACCACATTAAACGGAATACCAGATATAGTGCCCCCAGCCCACAAACTAAATTCTTTAATAAATCTATCATACATATAATTTTGCCCTTGATTGTTAAGTGATTATTAAGATTCTGTTAGAATTGCGCTAACACAGTTTATTCAAGAGACTTTTTTGGGGTAATTTCAGTGAAATCTGAGTGAGAGTAGTTTGCTTAGACTTAGGAATTTATTAGAAAAAGCATTATAGAATTTTAACATAATGCTAACAATATGCTAACATAAATACTTAGAATAGCTGAAAATAGTAACATTTTAAGGTTAATAATTATGGCTAATGAAAGAATTCTTATCGTAGATGACGAAGAAGATGTTCTTGAATTGGTTCGGTATAATCTTGACAGGAGCGGCTATCAAACTGAAACAGCGTCTTCAGGTGAAGAAGCCATTTCCAAGGCAAGAAAGAACTCGCCGGACCTCATAATCCTGGATTTGATGCTTCCCGGCATAGATGGATTAGAAGTTTGTAAAAAACTGAAAAGCGATGTAAAGACAGAGCAGATCCCGATCGTCATGCTCACAGCCAAAGGTGATGAATCCGATATCGTAACCGGACTTGAACTTGGAGCTGAAGATTATATAACAAAACCATTCAGCCCCAAAGTCTTGATAGCAAGGGTCCGTAGAATCTTACATAGGGCGGTCAGCCGGGAGCTGGAAAAACCAACGATAAGAAAACGAGATATCTCTATCGATCCTTCACGTCGTGAAGTTCTCGTCAAAGGAAAGCCGGTCGATCTTACTTTTACAGAATTTAATATTTTATATACGCTGGTTAAAAGGCCCGGATTAGTCTTTACAAGATATCAGATTATCGATGCGGTGCATGGTGATAATTATCTCGTAACCGACAGGGCTATTGACGTACAAATTGTATCTCTGCGCAAAAAACTGGCCTCCTGCGGCAACTATATAGAAACTGTACGCGGAGTCGGCTATCGTTTCAAGGACTAATGAATGTTCAAAAGAAGCTTATTATGGCAGCTTTATCCGGTATATTTGCTCATAATAGTCATCGCGCTATTTACTATTACCTGGTATTTGTCCCAGTTACTGTCTGATTTCTATCTCAATCAAATTGAAGAGGATCTTCAGGCTCGTGCCAATCTGATTAAAGAGCAGTTTCTCCAAAAACTGATGGTTGAGGATTTCAAGGGAATGGACGCTATGTCCAAAAAGCTGGGGGCGAGCAGTTTGACAAGAATTACGATAATCCTCCCTGATGGTAAGGTAGTAGCAGATTCCGATGAAAAACCGGCAGACATGGAGGATCACAGCAACCGCCCGGAATTTAAGGATGCGTTTGAAGACGGGATAGGCAAGTCTGCAAGGTTCAGTAAAACTTTGGACCAAAGTATGATGTATCTGGCTTTACCGATAAGAGAAAAAGGAAAAGTTCTCGCGGTTGTGCGGACATCCGTTCCCATTGTAGCTATAAACGAAAAGCTTAGCGATTTCAATAACAAGATAATTCTGAGCGCTATCATCGTTGCAATTTGTGCGGCAGCAGCTACTTTAATTGTTTCCCGCAGAATAAGCCAACCAATTCAACAGATGAAAGAAACCGCCCAGCGATTTGCTTTGGGGGAGCTTGAACTGCGGGTTCCCGTACCCAAACAAGCGGAACTAACTGAACTGGCACAAGCTTTAAATGAAATGGCGCTACAGCTTCAGGACAGAATTCACACTATTACTGAACAACGAAATGAACTGAAAGCGATACTTTCAAGCATGGTTGAAGGTGTAGTGGCCGTCGACCCAAATGGGCACATTGTTAATATCAATGAAGCTGCTGCGAACTTTCTAAGCACTGATATAGAAAGGGCTCAGGGATGCACTGTTGGGGAAGTGATTCGTAATATCGAATTTCTGGAGTTCATACAAGGTATTCTTAGTGAAGAAAGCCCCAGTCAAACCGATATTGTATTATCAGGCCGGGAAGAGCGAATCGTGCGACTTGACGGTGCGAGTCTAACTGACAGTCAAGGTAACAAAAGTGGTGCTGTTATCGTTATCAGCGACATGACCCGTATGCGACGCTTGGAAGATGTCAGACGCGACTTTGTAGCCAATGTATCGCACGAACTAAGGACACCCATCACTTCGATTAAAGGTTTTGTGGAAACGTTAATGGCCGGTGATATCAAGATGCCTCAAGAGGCAGAACGTTTTCTTCAAATCATTGCCAAACAATCAGACCGGCTAAACGCTATTGTTGAAGATCTGTTAAGCTTGTCCAGATTAGAAGAGGGTAGTGAAAATAGAAGAATTACTTTCGAGAAGACATCGATAAAAAATGTGCTCGATTCAGTTATTGCGATTTCTGTGGTAAAAGCGGAAATGAAGGACATCGCGATTGAGTTAGACTGTAATAAAAGTATCGAGGTAAAGATCAACACTAATCTATTGGAGCAGGCTATCCTGAATCTTGTCGACAATGCCGTTAAATATAGTGAGCCGGCAGGTAAGGTTCAAATTAAAGCCTACAGAACAAATAAAACAATAGTAATTTCGGTCCGTGATTACGGCTGTGGCATATCCAAGGCACACCAGAGCCGGATATTCGAAAGATTTTACGTAGTTGATAAAAGCCGAAGCCGAAAACTGGGTGGGACCGGACTTGGCTTAGCTATCGTAAAGCATATCGCAGAAGTTCACGGTGGGAAAGTCACGGTCGAAAGCACACCTGGAGTGGGTAGCACTTTTTTCTTACACCTGCCAGCGGATGATTAATATCACCAGATTAATCAGGGTATAACCGCGATAAACAGTGGTCTCAATTAACATATTTCTGACAAGATTCTCACAATTCTCTAACATTTCTCCTATATATCTAAATTTATATTTATTAAATGAATTTTTTCATAAGTAAAAGTAAATGCTTGAAACTATAAAAGTTTATAAATAGCGAGTCAACAGCGACGAAAGCTAACACAATTCTAATATAAGCCTAACATTATTATAACAATTCTGGGGGAATATTTAAGCACAGTTGGACATTGCTACTCAAGAGCGTCTTGGGACAGCTAACAAAAATTAAATATTTTTGGAGTCACAAAAATGGAAAAGGAGAAAATTGGAAAAGGAGTTTTACTGTTAGTGTTCGTATTTGTTGCCGTACTTTCATGGCCAAGAAACACGACGAAAGCCGATGAGATTAGCGACCTGAAAGAACAAATCTCAGAGTTACAGAACAAGACAATTCAGTTAGAAGCACGGCAGAGATTGAAAGAAAAAGCTCTTGAAGAACAAATAGAAGAGCTGAAAAAACAGGAACCTAAGACAGATCCCGCGGATTTTCGAGTGTTTTGGAAGGAAGGGCTGAATCTTGTCACGCTGGATGAGAATTTCAAGTTGAAGATAGGCGGAAGGCTGCAGACCGACTGGTTCTGGTCAAGCGAGGATGACGCGATTAAATCAGACATAGGTGAGCAGGAAGACGGCGTCGAAATTAGACGGGCCCGCTTGTATTTTTCAGGCCTGATTTACGACAATGTCGAGTACAAGCTTCAGTTAGATTTTGCCGGGGGTGAAGCGGCTCTCAAGGACGCCTATCTTGTCCTGACCGATTTTCCGCTTGGAGAGCTTTGGATGGGTCATTTCAAGGAGCCGTTCAGCCTTGAAGAGCTGACAAGTAGCAAATACATTACATTTCTGGAAAGGGCTTTGCCCAACATTTTTGCTCCCAGTAGAAACACGGGTTTTATGCTCTACAATGTTGCCGCGGATGAACGAATGACCACTGCAATCGGCGTGTTCCGAGATACGGATGACTCCGGTGAAAATGTAGATGATGGTGGATACAACATCACCGGCAGAGTCACAGCATTGCCAATGTATGAAAATAAAGGTGTAAAATTACTTCACTTAGGTGCTGCTTATAGCTACAGAAATCCCGATGACTCCATCCGATACCGGCAAAGACCTGAAGCACATTTGACGGACAGGTTTGTGGACACGGGCTCTTTCGCCGGCGATCAGGTGGACCTTGTAGGCCTCGAGGCAGCCTGGGTTAATGGACCATTATCTTTGCAGGGCGAGTACATGATGGCCAATGCCGACCGGCTGGGCAGCGGTTCAGATGTCAAGTTCGACGGGTATTACGTTCAGGCCAGCTATTTCCTTACGGGCGAACACAGAAGCTATAAGACCACTGAAGGGGCGTTCAGTCGGACAAAACCCAAGGAAAACTATAGCGCAGCAAGCGGCGGACCAGGAGCATGGGAAGTAAAGGCAAGGTATTCCGGGCTCGACCTTAGCGACAGCGATATAGCCGGCGGCGAGCTGGACGACATCTCTGCCGGCTTGAATTGGCACTTAAATCCCAATACCAGAATAATGTGGGACTATGTGCACGCCGACAAAAACGACGTCGGCAAGGCCGATATGCTTATGATGAGATTACAGTTTGATTTCTAAGACAGATATTACAGTAAACTAACACAATGTTAATAATATTCTAACATTTGTAGGGTACTTTTATAACAGCGTATGTTTGAAATCGAATTCAGTGATAATTAAGGAGAAAGAAAATGAAGAGAACATTGTGTTACGGACTGGTTTTAATGGCTTTTGTTTTTTCTACCCAGGTAATTGGTGCAGAGAAACTTCATATTGAAGGTTCTACCACTGTTGGTCCGATTGCCGACGGTTTCGCCGAGGTTTTCAAAGACGTGTACCCGGAGGTCATAATCACAGTTAACAAGAGTGGCAGCGGTACAGGAGCAGCAGCACTGGTTGACAATAGATGTGACATTGCTACGATGAGTCGTTTCATGAAGGATAAAGAATTCAAAGATGCTATTACTAAAGGTGTATTTCCTGTTGCTCATGCTGTGGCAATGGACGGAGTTTGTATTGTGGTACATCCTTCTAATCCTGTCAGTGCTTTGACTACTGAGCAGGTTCGCAATATCTATCTGGGCAAGATCAAGAACTGGAATCAAGTGGGTGGATCAAGTTCACCAATAGTAGCCATCAGTAGAGATACGGCTTCGGGAACTTACGATACTTTTGAGGGCTTCATTATGAAGGGCCAGAAGATGGATTCTTCTATAGAGTACGTTAGCACGAATCCCCAGGCCTTTGCCCGAGTAAAAAATACTCGCGGAGCCATCGGCTACGTAGGTTTCGGATTCGTCCAGACAGGCGTGAAAGCTCTAACCTTGGATGGAATCAAGCCGTCAAAACAGACAATTCTAAGCGGTAAATATCCTGTTTCAAGGCCTTTGTTTATGTTTACTAATGGTTACCCCGAACTTGGCTCGACAGCCCATAAATTTGTGACATTCCATCTGACCGAAATAGGCCAGGAGGTCGTCGAAGATAAGGGATTTGTACCAGTAACCAATTACTAAGGTTATTCGGAATTGAACGCTCGGTGTGATAAACATGATGAGCAGCAATAAAAACGAACAAACAGTAGCAGCAGCGGCTGGCTTTGATCAGCCGCTGCTGCTTACATACACACAAGACATCAAGGGATTTTTATTAAAGCACCTTGGGCGTATTGTTCTATTCGTTCTTACCTGCACATCAGTATTGGCAGTGTTTCTTATTTTTCTGTTTGTAATATTGGAAGCCTTCCCGTTTTTGAACCGATTCAGCATTGTTGAATTTCTAACCAGTACTGCATGGTATCCATCAGCGCACGAGCGTCCCGAGTTTGGCGTGTTAGCTCTTATTGTTGGTTCGATATATGTTACGATCACAGCATTGGTTTTTTCGGTTCCAATTGGTATACTGGCTGCTGTATTCTTAAGTGACATGATTTCATTTCAGGTAAGGGGCATTGTCAAATCTATTATCGAGATATTAGCAGCAATACCTTCAGTCGCATATGGATTCTTTGCTGTTTTGGTACTCGCTCCTTGGTTGCAGAAACACTTTGGTTTTCCTACAGGAACAAATGCGTTAAATGCTTCTCTATTGCTGTCAATAATGGCTCTACCTACAATAATCAGCGTAGCTGAGGACTCAATTTCAGCAACCGGCAGAGAATTAAGGGAGGCATCATATGCACTTGGTGCAACTCGTGTTGAAACGATGTTTAAAGTAGTGATACCAGCGGCACATAGCGGGATTATTGCAGCTATTGTTTTAGGGATGATGCGGGCGATAGGTGAGACAATGGTGGTATGGATGGCCTCGGGCAATGCCAGCCAGGTGCCTCATCCTTGGTGGGATCTATCACAATCTGTTCGAACAATGACTGCAACTATCGCAGGCGATATGGGTGAGACAGAGAAAGGTTCGGACCATTACAGAGCACTCTTTGCTATTGGACTGCTGCTGCTTGTCATGACGTTTATGTTGAACCTCGTAAGTGAGTATTTCTTAACCAGAGCTAAGAAATCCATGGGAAAATCATAAATGAAAGCATCCGGTAGAGTTATTTTGGATAAGGTATTTACCGTTATAACGGGGCTTTCCGTAATTCTCCTGATTATTGTGCTGTTAGTGATACTTGGCCCTATGCTCTGGCGTGGTCTCAGTGCTGTAGCATTCAAGGGAACAGTTGAGTTCAGAAAGATGCAATTGGCCGAATTCGGACAAGGTGACGAATCCGCAGTACACATCGAAACGGCCAAGGCTGAAACCGCTCAAAAAACCGTTTATGAGATGATCGACAGATTCAAGAACGGCGTTGATTTTGAGAAGCTTGCAGATCGAGCGAAAGACATTTACAGGGATTTCGGCGAAGAGCTTCAGCGTAAAGGACTGCCCAGAGAAGAATATACGGAGCTTCGTTCACTGAGCAGAAAAATTCGTAATGAACTAACAGCAGCCTTTTCAAGCAGGGACATAGGCGAAATTAACGAGCACATAGACTTCGTATTGAAATATAGCAGTGATTCACGCTTTGAAGGGACTGTGGCGAGTCAATTTTTCCGGATGGCAAAAGATTACAGAGACGCCGCAGCAAATATAGATTTGGAAAAAAGAGATGAATATGCAAGCGAATTGGCAGAATTAGAGGAAATCATAAAAGGGCTATTTGGCCCACATCCGGAAGAAGACTCTCCTGCTCTGGCTCAATTTCGCTATGGTGCTACACGCTGGGATCAGGCACAGAACCTGCTTTATAGACTTCGCTGGAAAGAAAAGTGGGTAGAACAGGAACCTGGTCAGCCTTTAGTGAAAATTGCAGTAAGCCGAGCTGAGCTTTTTGCCGGGACTGAACTGGAGGGATTATTCGGTTTCGTAGAAATGAATCTTGGCCGAATGCTCCTGCCCAGATGGACGTTTTACTGGCGATATTTTGTTGATGACAGCACTCCGGGGCATTATTTCGGAGGTGTTGGCCCGGAAATTCTGGGGACACTGATGTTAACTCTTTTAAGCATGATTTTCGTTGTACCCTTTGGAGTCATCAGTGCGGCATACTTGGCCGAGTGTGCCAGAGATAACCTGATAATCAGAATCATCCGTATGTGCATTAATACACTTGCCGGCGTTCCAAGTATTGTTTTCGGCTTATTCGGCCTAGCCTTTTTTGTTTTGTTTTTTCTTCCGTTATTTGGCGCACCTTCCAAACCTTGTATTCTTGCCGGATCGTTAACTCTCGCAGTGCTGACATTGCCTGTAATGATTCGCTCAAGCGAAGAAGCAATTCGTGCTGTACCTCAGACATACAAAGAAGCATCTTTAGCTCTTGGGGCAAGCAGCTTCAGGACATTTGTAACAGTGACATTACCGGCTGCACTTCCGGGGATACTAACGGGCGTCATACTAAGTCTAAGCCGTGTGGCGGGAGAGACTGCGCCAATATTGTTTACGGCCGGCATCGCGGTCGGACCAGTGCCTAAGTCTATTTTCCAGACAACACGCACACTTTCATACGGTAGCTGGGACATGGCTGTTGCCGACAAACTCGCAGCACAAGTTCCACACAATCAATATGGTATGGTTGTTGCACTTGTTTTGCTGATTTTATGCTTGAACGCTTTAGCCATTATCCTTCGTTCGAGAGTATTTAAACGACTGAAAGGCCATTGAGGATAACCTTGTCTAAAGAGATTGTAAAAGTAGAAGGGAAAGACCAGATGTTGTCGTCAACCGTTTTAGCATCAAAAGAGAAAAGCGGCAAATTGGCTTTATTACATGGTGTAAAAGAGAAAAGCGTGGTTAAACCTATGAAAAAAACCAAGCCGGTCCAGGAATGTGCCTGCCCTGTAGTAGAGGCCCGAAATTTCAGCTTCTATTACGGTTCCAAGATGGGTATCAAAGATATAACGATGAAGATTCAGCCCTGTGCCGTTACAGCCATAATTGGCCCAAGCGGATGTGGAAAAAGTACGTTCCTGAGAAGTATTAACAGAATTAACGACCTTATCCCCAATATACGAGTCGAAGGAGAAATGTTTGTTAACAACCAGGATATCTATGTAAAACAAATCAATCTGGTTAACCTTCGACAGCAGGTTGGAATGGTTTTTCAAAAGCCCAATCCTTTCCCAAAAAGCATATTTGATAATGTGGCATATGGGTCGAAATTACAGGGGATTAGAAAGCGTGGCGATTTACAGGAAATTGTCGAAGAAAGTTTGAAAGCAGCAGCTTTATGGGATGAAGTGAAAGATGATCTAAGAAAATCAGCCTTATCTTTGTCCGGCGGTCAGCAGCAGCGCTTGTGTATTGCCAGAGCATTAGCAACAAAGCCATCTGTTCTTCTGATGGATGAACCGTGCTCTGCATTAGATCCTATTTCTACAGGTAAGATCGAAGACCTGATTGATAACCTAAAAAAGGATTATACTATAGTGATTGTCACGCACAACATGCAGCAGGCCGCACGGGTAAGTGACCAGACGGCATTTTTCTGCCTCGGTGAGCTTATCGAGTATGATTCGACTACCACAATTTTTGAAAGACCAAACAAAAAACAAACTGAAGACTATGTTACAGGAAGATTTGGATAATGACTGAAACAAGTAAAAACAAAATCTGGAAAATTAGAACAATAAAAAATTATCCCGATGCTCATAACCATTTACTGGTAGGTAAAGTGCTGGAAATAACGGATTCTTATGTGCGAATACATTGCAGGACATATCATTTCGGCAGGATTATCAACAGCCCTGAAGATGTTCAAATTGGAAATTTAATGAATAGAGTGGTTCCATGGAGCCGGATCGAGATAATCAATGAGCTGCCACCTACTTTCGATTATATCAGAAACACCATAACTGCCAACAAAGAAGGTGAAGTTATTTTCCAGGATGATCAGCATACCCACCCTGTCGGGTCCGGGACAAGATACGAAGTAAGGTACTGAGCTGAATGAAAGGACAGAGCTTATGCCTGTACATTTACATCGAGAAATAGAAAATCTGAAGAAGGAAATTCTAACTGTCGGAGCAATAGCAGAACAAAGCGTACGAGAAGCTACTCGGGCAATTGAACACAGAGACGAGAAACTGGCCAGAAGTGTAATTGAAAAGGACATAAACCTCGATCAAATGGAGGTAGAGGTAGAGGAAAGTTGTCTTAAGATACTGGCACTGCACCAGCCGGTTGCGACCGACCTTCGCTTCATCGTGGCAGTTCTCAAGATAAACAGCGATCTCGAGCGCGTGGGTGACCTGGCTGTCAACATTGCAGAGCGTGCGTTGTTCCTCGCCAATCATCCGGAAGTAAATGTTGAATTTGACTTCACGACAATGGCCGTAAGGACCCAGGAAATGTTAAAGAAAAGCCTCGATGCGCTGGTTAATCTTGACACACGTCTTGCCCGCAAAGCCTGCGCCTGTGATGATGAAATTGACGCTATGAACAGGCAGATGTATTTGATGGTTCAGGAAGCAATGAATGCTCACCCTGACCAGATTGAGCCGCTAATACATCTACTCTCGGCCTCACGCCACCTTGAGCGGATTGCCGACCATGCGACAAACATAGCAGAGGATGTAATCTACATGATAGAGGGAGAAATCGTCAGACACAAGACCGAAGAATACCAAGCAAGGGTTTGTCGTCGAATTTAATCTTTGTCCTATCAAAATTTACCCTAACTTTAGACGGCTAACCCGCATTTCTCACAACCCCATTGAAAAAAGCTCCTTGTTCTGATATAACATTTTTATTCAAAAAGATTTAAACCAGAGACAAGGAGCTGTCTTATGAAAACACACTGTAATCAAC
>Ga0180433_10001314_pt1 | contig 41673 bp, 27 predicted proteins | sample SS_ome_8_FD_132980 | JGI IMG/M metagenome (GOLD analysis project Ga0180433, IMG submission 132980) | Hypersaline lake sediment archaeal communities from the Salton Sea, California, USA - SS_1_D_1 metaG | ecosystem: Environmental > Aquatic > Non-marine Saline and Alkaline > Hypersaline >...
ATGCCTAAATATACCTTAATTGCCTAACTCTTTGTAGTCATGGTTGTTACTCTGCGACCTTCCCGATCTAATCGGGACGCGCTGACCGGACTACGCTATAACCCGTTCTAATGCCTAAATATATCTTAATTGCCTAACTCTTTGTAGTCATGGTTGTTACTCTGCGACCTTCCCGATCTAATCGGGACGCGCTGACCGGACTACGCTATACCCCGTTGATTATAAAATTCCAAATCCCAACTTCAAACTTCTAAATAAACTCAAAATCCAAAGCACCTCACATGGTGATGGCTAAGCCAAAATTCCAAACAATACTTAATATTCAAATTACCTAAACCGTAAATCAGTAAAATTTATTTGTTTGGGATTATGTTTCTCTCCAAACACAATATAGAGTGCGCAAAAATATAAAGAGTTATTGCAATATCCAAAAGGAACAATTATAATGTCAAATTTATGATGGAAAATGTTAAATGTAAAATGTATTAATTTATTATTTAAAATACATACAATATATACTTATTAATAACTTAAATACTATTTTCTAATCCATATTCTGATCAACTTCTGTGAATAAATCAGATTGTTCAATAATATAAAGAAAATTCAGTATCCAGTTAGTCTCAGACTTATTAAAAAGGAATTTTTCCACATCTTTTTGTTTAAGCCTAAAATCAACCTTTTTACACTCTTCCATGAAAAGCTTTTCTACCTCCCCTGGTGAATTAATACCTAATTTATGATTAATATACGAATAATCCGGCTTTGCTTTCTTCGCAAGAAAAAGCAGATCGTAAAAATCACGCCCCTTTTTCCGGTTAAATATCGTGCATATTTTCATAGATAAAAGAATACTCAACGGAGTACAGGAAATAATTGTGTAAAAATTAAATTTATTTATAAGCTTCTTTTCAGGTGCATAAGCAAAATTATGAGCCTGCGATTCAACTTTAATTAAAAATTTTTGCTCCTTATGACCTGATATCTTCTGCTCATATAATAATCCCGGGAAAGTTATATTTCTCCGAAATGCATTTAATCTTTTATCTTTTCCCTTATCATCAAGCTTTACTCTGTAACCGAGCTTTTCAAGTTCCATTGCAAGTTTATCAGTCATCGCAACAAATTCCTCCTCTGTTAATCCAAAATTATCAAAATCAAGATCTTCTGAAAACCTCTGGTTATTATATACAATCCTTAAACATGTACCCCCGATAAAACTTATCTTTTCTTTATATACAGAATTAAACAGAATGTCAAGCATCTGATATTGAATGTACTCTTTTAGAATCAACGACCTTAAAAAATTATCACTCTTTAGGGATTCCGGATATTCATTAAGTAACTCTTTAATATCAATCATATTATTTTCCCGTTTGTTTTAATAAAATTTCTACTCTTTTTGTTAAAGACTTATTATTGATCTTCTTTAAATAATTCTCCATCCGCCTAATGCTAAAATTTTCATCAACAAAATGATTATTAATCCTTAAGTTATAGATCTCCTGATCGTTATTATATTGCGGATTTAAGTAAAAAAAATCCAAAATTGCTTTTTCCTTACCGGCAATTAATACTTTGCGGGTTATTGTCTGTATTCCTGCAAAATTGATCTCCAGCGACAAAAACTTGTATCCGAAAAAAATATCATTCCTGATCTTCCTGTATGAATATATTCCGCATGATGTATCGTATGATATTGAATTATAAGTGGATACTGATGTTGTTTGTGTGACCCCCTCCGGAATAATACCGTAATATGATAATGCACTCTCCAGACTTATATATGAATTAGGAACTATGGTATTAGCTATAAGAAATGAACTGTAAGGGATCGTTATTAAATCAGAAAAGCAATATAACCCATTTCTTATTTTAACAATATAACCTTTCTTTTGCCACCTGGTTAACTGATTTAAATTAAACCCCGGCAGCAAATCCATTATATTATTCGCTGAAAAAATAAAATGTTGTCTAAGTTCCTGTTGAAATTCCTGATATCTCATTTATCACAGATTTTCTACAAATTTGTAGATTTTCTATGACAAATACAAATATTATCACAGTTTTTCTACAAAAATGGATATTCCCTGTAATAAAATACGGCATGTGGGGAGGAGATAAAAACATCCTCTGCAAACTGCGATTGCAAATAATTTATTCCTCCGGATCAGGACAGAATCCAATCGCTGTTGTTTGTTATCTATATCCCCAGGGCGTTGCCCCGGGCTGAAATAATCCCGCCCTTTCAGGGCTATTAGACACCAAATATGGAATATCGTCTGCGGGATGGAGGATTCCACAAATAGTGCGGGAGGATAAATGTTACATGGACAAAATCTTTTGCACAGGCGGTTCTCATTCATATAAGGGCAAAATTAAAAGAGAGAAGAACATTTATCATCCATTATTTGGGGAGATTTTTTTGCATACTTTTTGTATGGTGACAAAAAGTATGGCGTCACGCTGGTGGCGTGACGAAATACGGCATGTGGGGAGGAGATAAGAACAACAGGAGGCACGGATTGCAAATCCGCGCCAGCCGGGTCAGGACAGAATACAATTGCTGTTTATTCTGATCAATAATAAACCCGGGGTTGAAAATCCCGGGCTATTCATACCTATTTCACATACTGGTCTATAACAAGATTAATAGCCCTCCGGCAGGCAGGACAGAAATAATCAGTACGTATGAACATTATACAGCCCGGAGCAGAACGATATATGCCCTTTGAATGATACATGCCTCCTTCATATAACCCTGTCTTTCCTGCATACTCTATCTTTCCAAGATAATCATCTTCCCATTTACGCTGCTTCATGAAAAGGTCCTCCAGCTCTTTCTCTTCTGCCCTGGCATCCCGCAGCTCCTTCCTCTTCTTCTGTATCTCAATACTGTGTTCGTCAAACTCTTCCTGTCCCCACGGAGTGGGCAAAGGTGTTCCTTCTTCTATCATCTCACCCCATTTGATCTTATCCTTTTCGGTATATGTGGTAACATTGAGCTCATGAGGCTCAACAATGGCGCTGCCCATCTCATAAGCAGTTGACGAAGTATAATATTCATCAGCAAGGTCTGCAAAATGATGACCGAACTCATGCACGAAAAGATATTCATTAAAGGCATTGTCAGCAGCAGCTGTGATAAACAGGTTATATATTCCCCCTCCTCCGTATATACTGTCATTCATAAGTATCACGGTAAAATCATACGGCACTGCGGAAGAAGCATCCCTGATCTTTTTATTGTCAAAGCCAAGGGCATACCTCTGGGAACCGAAAGCTCCGTACCTTACTGATAATGCCGACCGTGTATGGATATCCTGGTGAGGATGATGAACGCCTGATACGGGTGAAGGCACCTCAACAGCACGTATATTGAATTCATCCTTCCGTGATGCAAAAGGTTCAACAGATAATAATGTCTCTGCAAATTTCTTTGCGTCTTTCCTGAATTTATCCATTTCACCTGAAGTATAACCTTCACTCAAAACAACAATGTCAACCTTTGTGCAGGGATCCCCGCTATTCACAATATCAACGGTCTTATAAAAATCCTTAACAGTGGCATCAGCAGTACGCCATGTATCAATATTAACACTATGCTCCCAAATTTTTTCGAACTTCTGATCATCATTTCTCTTATAATAATTGATCTTCACTTCCTTTTTGGGCCAGGGGAACCTCAGTGATTCGTGGTTCACTCCCCAGTTCTCCTTTGCCTCGCCCGTTGTTTCCCATTCACCGTATATGCTGCAGAATCCTCTTGAATATATAATCCTGCCTGAAGTGATATCCACAATTTCAAAAAAGTATTTACCGAGCCGCAGCTCATCAATAAGCTGGGTTTTACTGCCTGCCCACACTCCGTCATTTACTATCTGGTCAAAGGCAAAGTGTTCTTCTGTGGCATTGCCTGTATGATAATAATCAAACCTCAGGGTTTTGTCATGGAAGTAATTATCAAAATCAATACCTGCGTATACAGGTCTGATATTGAATACAATTGCTGCTAATACAGTAAATAATAGTATTTTTTTCATATTTCCGGGTTTTTTATTAATGTTCAAATATTACTAAAAAATAAAAATCCTTCCCACAGGCAGACTCTTGCCCCGACCCAATCGGGGCGCTCCCGACTAGTCGGGACAAAAACCTGCCTGCCGGCAGGCAGGAATCTCCACAAATAATGGCTACGAAATGTCTTCTTTCATTTATTTTTTGTCTTATATGGATGAGAATTGCCTGTACAACTCATTCTGTCGATACGACATTTCGCATCCCGCGCTATTTGTGGTTTTAGCCACCCGCAATCAATCAATCAATCAATCAATCAATCAATCAATCAATCAATCAATCAATCAATCAATCAATCAATCAATCAATCCCTGCCTGCCGACTTCTAATCGGGATACTCATCGTAAACTTCACCATCCATATCCAGCCATTTTATTTTATCATTGACAGAGGTTTTTGCATATCCTTTATCATCGAATTCCCATATCAGATCATACCACTTTCCTGATAAAAGATCTCCCTTTGTATTGATCAGTCCTTTTTTTCCTTCTGTATTTTCAACTTTGGCAAATCCGTTATCTCCGTAACTATATGCATCTTCATATTGAAAATCTATGAGGACTTTTCCATTGGCATCAATATATCCGTATAAATTATTTATCTTTACAGGTGCCAGTCCTTTGCTAAACGGCCGGGCATACTCATACTGAAAGTCTATTATCACATTCCCATCCTTATCAATATAACCGTATCTATTGTCAAGCCTAACCTCCAGAAGCCCTTCACTGAACCTCCATCCTGCATATTCATATTTGAACTCGATATGGACATCACCGGAAGGTTTGATAAATCCCCACTTCCCATTCTTCTTCACCCTGGCAATACCTTCGCGGAACGTGCCTGCATCCTCATATTGAGGCTCAATAAAATATTTCCCTTCATTATTTATATATCCCCATTTCCCGTCTGTTCTGGCATAATCCAGACCATGATAGAAAACAAAGATGTCCTCAATGGTCATATTTTTAAGCAATTCACCATTACTGCCCAGGAATATCCATTCATCCCCGGTCTTTACCATAAAATAATCAAAATTATGTATTATATCATCGTATGATCCCTTTAAAAGTTTACCCGCTGCGGTCAGCAGCCTCCATTTACCTTCCACCATCACGGGAATGGTATAATCGATAAGATGCCACTCAAGATCGTCAAAGTCAGCATCAAACTTCTCAAACCATACTTTCATTATCTTTCCTTTACTGTCAACAATATTATATTTCCCATTATTTTCCACCAGCATTTTACCCTCTTCAAAAAGCATTTCATATTCATATATTGAATCATACCATTCAGAAAAAAGATATTTACCCTCCCTGCTTATCATATTCCATTTACCCCCGTTAATTGCAGGTGTCAATCCAAAATCATCAAGATACCAATCATTAAAATATATACTATCTGTCCATACCTGTGAAAGGGCATTTCCTTTACTATCAAGAATATTGTATTTATTATCATTTTTCACAGGCATATAACCCGGAAATTCATCAGTCATTCTTTTATCCAGCCAGTCATACCATTCTGATATAACGTCACCTTTAACATCAATCATAGCCATTTTATTCCCTTTTGCCACAACGGCAAAACCAGTCTTATTAAAATATGTTGCCTCATCATAATTACATGGTATTACGACATTATCATCCATATCAACATACCCGTATTTGCCACTATCACATTTCTTTAATACAGGCTGGGCAACAAGACCGGCAGTAACAATTATAAATACAGGTATTGTCAATAATAGGTTCTTCATTTTAACGGATATTAATATTTATAATAGAAGTATTCCTTACGATGTACAAACTTAAAAAATATTATCTATAATAATATTCTGCATTGAAACGTTTATTACTTATTTTTGATCCTTATTGATAATCTTTTTACTTTGAAAGATAAATACTCAATATTATTGATCCTGTTATTTCTTTTTTCTGCCTCATATTCACAGCAGGACAGCTCATCCGTAACCGGTAGTGTAATATCTGCATGGAATCTGTCACAAGACACATATTTACCGGAACCGGTAAAAATGGATACCATGCTGGATAATTTTCAGATCTTCAATCCATTGTTCCGGCAAAGTATTTCAAGCTGTTACCTGGGGAATATGGGCATGGGTGCAGTATCAAATCTTTATTTTGCCAGGAAGGGATCCGACGAATTTATTTTCGGAAAGGTCTATCACTGGTATAATATAACGCCTTTTAACATAAACTACTATAATACAAAAAAACCATATACGAATATTTTTTATTCCAACGGTTCAGGAAAGGAACAGCGTCTCAGGCTGCTTCATACACAGAATATCAACAATGATCTGAATTTTGGGGTAAATTATAATATTATCTCTTCGGAGGGCAAATATTTGTCCCAGAAAACAAACAACAGTAATATTGTACTATTTACAAGTTTAAATAAAAAACGTTATTCATTGTATGCATCCGGCATTATCAACAGGCATAAGATCTATGAGAACGGCGGTATTGAGCATGACTCCTACATTACTGATTCAACAGAAAAAACAAACATGATACCTGTCAATATGAGTACTGCAAGATCACTGGTGTATAACAGGCACCTATTTCTTTCCCAGAAGTTCTTCTTCGGTAAAAAATCAATAAGATATGATACTGTGCAGGTTGAGAAACCGGACATCAAGCTGTCATTTGAAGATACTGTCGAAAAAGAGCCCGAGATCAGGGAGGTTGTTCTGTTTGATCCGAAAATAAGCATAGGGCATACATTCCATTTTCGAAATGACTACAGGCGTTATTACGATGATATTGCCGACACATCGTTTTATGAGAATGTCTATTTCGATTCCACATCTGTTAATGACTCGGTTTACTACAGGGTTCTAAGGAACAGCATACATTTACAGAAAACAGAGGATAACCGTCATAAGCTGAAATTCGGTATTGACATTTCCGCAGGTAACGAGCTGAACAAGTATGTGCATTATGACAACACAGAATATTCGCAGGACAGTATTTATACGCTATACAATTTCACCAGGGACTCTGTGATCAGCAACTCCTATTTCTCGGGAAGCATATTCAGGCGGAAAGGGCAAACCTGGAACTGGTATATCTCCGGCAAATATTATTTCAGCGGATACAGGGAAGGTGATTTCAGGTATATTGCAGGATTAAGGAAATTTTTCCGCACTGAAAATGATAATCCGTATTTTTCTTTTGATATCTCTTATAAGAAAAGGTCCCCTGAATATTATTACCAGAAATTCTATTCAAATCATATTAAATGGGATACTACTTTCCTTGACAGGGAAAAGACCATGATAAACCTTTCTTTTAAAAAGCCTGCCTGGCATCTGAACGCCGGCATTCAGTCGGCAATACTTTATAATTATATATATTTTGATTCACTTGCACTACCTGCTCAGTCCACTACTACATTCAATATTCATTCGCTGTATTTAGACAAGGATATCATACTTGGCAACTGGCATTTCAATAACAGGCTGGTGTATCAGACTGTTGATTACAGGAGTGAGGATGATTTTTTAAAATTACCCGAATTTATAAGTTATCACTCTGTTTACTATGACAGATGGATAAATTTCAGGGCTACAGGCGGCAAATTAAGAATGCGTATAGGGTGTGATATATATTACAGTACACAGTATTATGCTTACGCTTTCATGCCTGCGACTGATCAGTTTTACTATCAGGGGACAACGCTTATGGGTAATTATCCATACATTGATGTGTTTGCAAGCATCAGGTTAAAGCGGGCATGTGGATTTTTTAAAGTAACTCATGTAAATAAGGACACAGGCACAAAGAATTATTTCACGGCACTGCATTATCCGATGAATGACCTTTCAATGAAATTCGGCATCTCGTGGAGCTTTTATAATTAATCACGATCCCACATAATACCTGGGTTTTAGACCATCCTAATGTAACCAAAACCCTATAATCCCCGTAATTATTAATAGTATGTTGTTTTTGCGTAAATATTATCCTGTGATCTTTTCACTTTTTTTTTCTCTTATTATGACATTTTGCTCATACAAAAAAGAGAAAAACAGGAATCTTATGATGTACACCAAAGGTGTATCCGATCTTGAGCGGATAAAGGCACAAGGCAGCATCAAAGCCATAACCAACTACAATTCAACGGATTACTTTTTGTACAGGGGAGAACCTATGGGTTATCAGTATGATCTGCTTAAGCTTCTTGCAGAGCATCTGCAGGTAAACCTGGAAATAGTAGTAAGCAATGATATCCAGCAGATGATCGAATCCCTGAATACCGGAGAGAGTGATATTATAGCTATAAACCTTACTGTTACAAAGGAAAGGAATAAGATCATCAGTTTTACCGAGCCGCACAGTCAGACACGCCAGGTCCTTGTACAACGCAAACCGGATAACTGGCGGAATATGACATATTCAGAGCTGGATAGCCATCTGATAAGGAACCAGCTTGACCTGGGAGGCAAATCCGTTTTTATTCAGAAGGGGTCAACATTTTACACACGCCTGAGAAATCTTTCCGATGAGATTGGTGACAGTATTGATATTTATGAACTGCCACAGCTTGAAGTTGAAGAGATAATCAGGCTGGTAGTTGACGGGGATATAGATTATACTGTATGTGATGAGAATGTAGCCATGGTCAACCAGACCTATTATCCTGATATAGATATAAAGACAGCTATCAGCTTTCCGCAGAACCTTGCATGGGCAGTACGAAAAGAGTCCGATGAACTGAAAGCGGTAATAGACAAATGGCTCATTGATCTGAAGAAGACAAAAAAATACAGTTTTATCTATAATAAATATTTCAGGAATTCCAAATCCGTTGACATTGTACAGAGTGAATTTTTCTCCATAAACAGCGGAAAGATCTCGCAATATGATGATATAATAAAGCAATACAGCAAAGAGATCGGTTGGGACTGGACATTACTGGCATCAATGATGTACCAGGAATCCAAGTTCCATCCTGAAGTAAAGTCATGGGCAGGTGCTTTCGGTCTGATGCAGATCATGCCTTCCACGGGTGAACGTTTTGGTATTGACAGCCTTTCCTCTCCGCATGAAAATATCGCAGCCGGGGTCAGGATCATTAAATGGCTTGATGAGCAGCTTACAAATAAGATTGCAGATGAAGATGAAAGGATAAAATTTGTACTTGCCGCGTACAATGTAGGGTTGGGGCATGTGTTAGATGCCCGCAGGCTGGCTAAGAAAAACAGGAAAGATCCGAATATCTGGGATAACAGTGTTGATTTCTTTATTCTTCATAAATCAAATCCGAATTATTTCAATGATCCGGTTGTTAAGCACGGGTACTGCAGGGGAGAAGAACCATATAATTATGTAAAGGAAGTTATTGAAAGATACGAGCATTATAAGAATGTGATCAGTAATCTGGAGGAAGGACTGATGACGTATAAATAAAGGCACTTGGTACTCGGTTCTGGGTTCTGGGATGAATGGTTTGCCCCATCCCTAAATCCCTTCCCCAAACAGGGAAGGGACTTAATTCCCTCTCCTTGCGAAGGAGAGGGTTAGGGTGAGGTCGGATTTATATATCCTGTTTTTTTTAGAATTTCGTTAAATTCGCTGAGCATCATTGCTGTTGCCCCCCATATCACATTACCACCGGCGCTGTAATACGGAGCATTTACTTTATAGTTCTCACCTGTAATTATCTTTTCCGATATATTTTCAGGATCGAATAATTCTTTCAGGCTGATCTCATGGATATATTTTACTTCACTATTATCAGGTTTAAATTCCGGTTTGCTTTTCATATATCCGATAACAGGCAGCACATCAATATTGCTCACAGGGATAAAAAGGTGAGATATTGTTCCCAGTATATCTATCTTGTCAGTATTTATTCCGAGCTCTTCCCTGGTTTCCCTCAGTGCAGTATCTACCAGGTCTTTGTCCTGTTTTTCATATTTGCCACCCGGCAAACCGATCTGATCGCTGTGGGGTCCTTCATATTTGTGTCTCCTGATAAAAACTGTAAAAACATCATCATTCACAGGGTACAACAACATCATGACACTGCTGTTTCTTGGTTTTCCTTTATGAATGAACCTGTATATCCGGTCATACCGGTTAGCCGGCGCCATTTTATTCTGGGCTTCTTCTCCCGGAAGGTCATGACCAAGAACGGTCTTCAGCTTTTCTATAAAATGTTCGGGCATCATCAATGCAATATACCTTATATATTACTAAAAACAAATAACCAGGAATTTTTCAACCGGAAGGATTATGTTTGTCCGAGGCCCTGCTATTTCCTGAATTTTCTCACAAACTCTTCCACTTCGGGTACTCCTCCCTGATATACCAAATAACCGTTATACGGCTCCCGCGGGGTTATTTCGTCGCTGATAGGTGTCAGCATTATCTTTTTCACTTCCTCATGGTCATCTGTTTGTCCCAGTGCCCAGCACAGCTTCATAAATGCAGCTTCAGGCAGCATATTTTCGGCAGGAATAACACCCATTGACATCAGGTCGCGCCCTGTATCATAAACGAACATGTGCACATATCCCCACAGTGTCTGAACTGTCATATATATATGCACTCCTTTCTTTGCTGCACGTTCGAGCGAGGGATACAATGGTTTGTTAACGTGCCCCAGTCCGGTGCCTGCAATAATGATACCCTTGTAACCGTTATCCACCAGGGAATCAATAATATCAGGCATCATATTAGGGTAGTAATATACTATCGAGACTTTTTCCTCAAAATAAGGATATATCTTCACTTTCTTATCTTTACGTCTGTGATTATATTTATCTTTCAGAACCTTCACACCTTTGTCACGGCTTACTGTAGCCAGAGGGATATCTCCTAATGTTCTGAAAGTGGAGCGATATGACGAATGCATCTTCCTGACCCTTGTACCGCGATGCAGAAAACCGTATTCGTCAGATGTAGGACCGAACATACAAACAAGGATCTCCGCAATATCCGAATGCCCGGCGGTATATGCAGCATGTATAAGGTTAAGGGCTGCATCTGATGAGGGACGATCGGACGATCTCTGCGAACCTACCAGGACAATAGGTACAGGCGACTCCTGTATCATATACGTTAATATAGATGCTGTATGGTGCAATGTATCTGTTCCGTGCCCTATTATAATACCATCAATCCCGTTTTCTATCTCTTTTCCTATAGCAATGGCAAGCGCCTTATACTGTTCCGGTCCCATATTCTCACTGAATACGGCAAACAGTTTTTCGGTTGTAAGATTACATAAATCTGCCAGCTCCGGTACTGCCCCGTAAAGTTCACCGGGCGAAAAAGCCGGTATTACGGCTCCTGTCCTATAGTCAAGCCTTGACGCAATAGTACCCCCTGTACCAAAAAGCTTAACATTCGGGAATCCTTTGGTATAAGGAAATTCTTTCTCAGGTATCTTATAATTAGCCTTCTTATATCCAACCTCCTCCATTTTCTTAATAGTATCAATATTAAGACCAATATTATAACCTGTCTGTATCTTTAATACTATATGCTTTTCATCATCATTCTCCGACCGGGGAAGGATAGTGCCCTGAAAATTTCCCCGGGTAGTCCGGATCTCTACCTGCCCCCATACCCTTACATTATATTTCTTAAGAACATCAAGCGCCTTGCCCTTATATCCCTGGAAAAAATCTTCACTCATAAATTTAAACTATTAATTTTTTACAACTTTTTTTCTCAACTCTTTCATGTCAATATTCCCGACAGCATGGCTTTTCAACTGCCCCATCACCCAATTCACCTTATTTCCGGGAGTTTTAACTATCCCGATCTTATTAAACTTCTCCTTTAAAAAATCAATATTGCCAATTATTTCTTCTCCTGTACGTTTCTTATATTTTATTGTAGTAAGAACCGATTCATAATCCATCTTGGGGTGTTCATAGATCACTGCGAGCATTCTTCCTGCTATATTTATATTCAGTTTTTTCTTCTTTATAAATTTGAACATATCATATATCTGATCATAAGAAAACTCCGACACCGGGCTGTAATGCCCCTGGATAAATTTGAATTTATGTCCCAGGAATATTCCCAGGTACTTACAATTTATTTTCAGGTCATTGCAAATTTTCTCCATCAGTGGAACAAAATTATTTTTTAAAAGATAGTGATAAGTATCTTCAGGCACGCCCCATTCCTTCAGTTGTTTATATCGGTCAACAACATCCACAGGCATATTCTTACGTAAATTTTCTATATACTCATCTTCCAGTGGGATTGGAGCAGAATCAGTATCAGGATACATTCTGTCTGGCCCCGGTAATACTCTTTCAAATATTGTTGTGCCATCCTCAAAGGATTTTCTCGACTCATTGGGAACTCTTTCAAAAGCAATCAGGCACCGTTCTTCAATTGTTTCCAGTGCAGTTTCAATATCTTCATCAGGCCCCCAGAAAATTACCCATGCATCGTCTTTCTCCAGTTTAAGCAATGCGGATAATTTCTTTCTGTATTTCTCTTCTATATCTATCTCCAGAGATTCGGAATGTAACATATTGGGTTTTTCTATACATGCGATCACTTTCAGACGGTCACTTAACTCATTGGCAAATACCTTATCCGGTTGTGTAAAATGAGACATTATTCCCTTAAAACCGGGCAATCTGACTGCCATAAGTTTATAGCCGGCTTTTTTAGCATCTTTAACAGGTGCGTAGTCAATAGTAAAATCTTTATGCTTCACCTCTGAATGGGATATCTTCCATTTACCCGGATCTTTTATCTTTTTATTTAAAAGGTCCTTGATATGTAACAATGCCCATTGCCTGTAACACTCATTATGTGTCAGTTCCGGTATCCACTTATTGTGTGAAACACCTTTGATCTCAACTCTTGTTCCTCCACTGCAGCTCACATTAACATCTTCCCTACCCGCTCCTATGCCTGTCCTGACCTTTCCGGTACTCCTGTTCAGAAATCGTATATATTCAGCCGCTTCTCTTACTTCCTCAGGATTAACCATATCAGGATATGTAACTGTTTCGATCAGTGGCATACCCAGGCGGTCGGTTTTATAGATCCTGGTATGACGAATATCGGATATCTCACGGCATGAATCTTCTTCGAGGCTCAATTGCATAAGCCGCACCTTCTTGTTTTGCAGGTATATCTCACCTTCAACACCAATTATCCCTGTACGCTGGAATCCGGTAGGAATACTGCCATCAAGGTACTGTTTACGTGTTATATGAACTTCCCCAACAACATTCAATCTGCATAATAACGAGATCTCAAGCGCAATCTCAAGTGCCTCCCTGTCAATCTTGAATGGCGGCGTATCATCCACTTCATAAGTACAGGCTGTCCGGTTCTTAATACGGTAAATGATCTCCTTTCGTGTTTTGAATTCCATCAAAGCCGTACCGTCATATTCCCCAAGCTCACTAAGAGTAGGTCTCATGTGCCTGATGATCTCAGCATCATAATCATCATCTTCCTGGTATATTCCTGCAGGACACCGGCAAAAAAGCTTTTCTTTTGTTTTTAGCTGCTGGTGAACCTCAAGACCAGACATGAACCCTATCCTGTCATAATCCTTTTGTGTTGCCTCTTTTCGGGGCACATAGCCAATAGCTTTGCGGGTATCATTATAGTTCTTTAGAAAATCAGATCTCACCTTCATAATGATTTTAATCTTAATTCATATTTATCAGACCAACAATGATAAACATATATAGTTAACAACAAAAATATTTCAATTTTTTAAAAATATAGCCGCATAACTTATAATTTATAATTTTATACAAATATAAACAGCCATATAAATTACAAATTTAAACTTTTTATCAAATAAATCAAGAATAAATCTGAAAAATATACTTTAAGTTATAAAGGGTATAGGGGTATAGGGGTATAAGGGTATAGGGGTATAAGGGTATAGGGGTATAGGGGTATAGGGGTATAGGGGTATAGGGGTATAGGGGTATAGGGGTATAGGGGTATAAGGGTATAAGGGTATAAGGGTATAAGGGTATAGGGGTATAGGTTAATCCAGAAACTCCTTTATCTCAGCGAAATATTTTTCCTTATCAGATGAAAATGTATTTGCACAGGAAGCGCCTTTAACTAAGTATAATGAAGAAATGTCTTTACGCACCTTTACAAGTTCTTTGATATATTTCGGACTATATATCTCATCCTCATCTCCGGCAATAAAAAGGATGCCTCCTACCGTACCACCCTTGGCTTCAAGTGCATATACAGGTTCCATTTTTATTTTGTTATAACCTATCGGAAACAGAAGGTCAACATCTTTTGCTTCCTTGATTGCCTGTTTGATACCTTCAAAAGTATCATAGGGAGAATCGGCAATGACTTTGGAAATTTTTCTGTTAGCTGCCACACATATTGAAAGGCTGGCGCCTATTCCCTGGCCATAGAGGTGTATCTTGGGTATATTGGCATGATTTTTTTTCAGGTAGTCAACAACTGAATTCAGGTCTGTTTCAAATTGTGAATAGATATAGAATTTTTTATTGATCTCAAAATCACTGCTCTTGCCATAGCCCCTGTAATCATAAGTAAGGACGTGGTACCCGAGAGACAGGAACTGACCAACGAGTTCGAGAAGGTCTGCCATATTACCGTCTCCGTCATCGCTTAAGACCATTATCTTATATGATGTCTTGCTGGCGCTGAACATCCATGCATGCAGTTCCAGTCCGTCTTCAGTAGGGATCTTTATTTCCTTATAATCCATTCCGTAGTCAGCCGGAGAGACAGAATACTCTTTCGAGGGATTCAGCCCTGAGCATAAATAAATTGTAGTAACGAGCAATAATAATGCGATGCTTATTCTTTTCATTTTATTGAGATTTTGATTAATGACAAGGGTAAAGTTATAAAAAAAATGAAAATATAAAAATGGGACATTTTACCGGTATGCAGGACAAAGTTCGTTTTTATTCCGGCGTCCTCCCCTGCCTTTTTTACCTTTACCGCCCGGGGCGATCCGGTCGCTGCAGAAGAATGTCTTTACCAGGGAAAGCTCAATACCTCCTTTAATGTGAGAGGCAGGATATAGAGGTGAGACATTAAGGTCTTTACTGAACAGGAACAGGAATTTTTTATATTCCAGTCCTGCCACAGGGATAAAGTCCCCGGCGAGCCTGTGCCATAATCCGAAGTACAGTTTGGCATCATTAAAAGCCATATATACATTTAGCCCGAACACTATTTCCTTTGCCAGTTCCTGGGTTGTGAACATTCCCTCAGGTCTGATACCGAGCCTGTCAGACAGTTGGATCTCAGTGCCTCCGTGAACAATGAGTTTCATACCGAGCCTGTTATCTGTACCATAAAACGAATCAACCGGTCTGTTTATATGATTAAGGCTTGATCCCAGAAAGACTGTCCCCCTTGTGCCCTCGTATGTCAGAAGTATTCCTCCGTTCAGATCCAGGTATGAATATGAGTTGCCGGCAAAATTTTCATAGGACGCCATATTCTGATCAAATTCAAAACCATTCCACTGGTTGTCAAAATAAAAATTTCCGAACCTCACGCTCCTGTTCACATAACCCAGGCTTGCTCCCAGGCTGACAAAAAAAGAATTGTCACTGCTCAATCCCTTATTATATGACGCAGAAGCCATATATTTGGTTTTAAACAGATACCCGTCCCCTGCCCTGTCATTAAATGCCAGCCCTCCTATACCGAACCAGTCATTTCCGAGAAATCCTGCTTTTAATTTAGTATCAATAAATCCTGACTGTGTGATAAAGGGTGTGCCGATACTTCCCCACTGATTACGGTAATTAAGCCCGCACCTTAGTTTACAGGGATGATGTCCGGTCAGTGCAGGATTAAGCAATAAAGGCGCTGAGGAAAACTGTGAAAAATGAATATCCTGCGCCTGAACTGATACAGTAAAAAATATCACCAAACATATATTAAAAATCTTATTCATCCTGTAAAATAAATCCTTTTTGCCAACTGCCGACTTTATTTAAACTTACCTGAGCAAAGTAACATTCCCCTTCTTCTCTGATGTTCCGCCGTCGAGGCATGTTGCTTTGATATAATAAACATACACCTGCATTCCCTGCTGTACACCCCTAAAAGTACCGTCCCATCCTTCATTAGGGTCTGTTGTTCTGAACACCAGTTCACCAAACCTGTTGAAAAGTAAAAATTCAACTTCAGTATAACCGTTACCCCTGAGGTAGAGAACGTCATTCTGCCCGTCACCGTTTGGAGAAAAGGCATTAGGCAGGTTAATGATACATTCGGGACACTCTGAAATAATAATAGTATCTGAATCAGTACCGCAGTTATTGGAAACCGTTATATAGTAAGTGCCTTCAGTTGTTACTATATATGTAATTCCTGAGCTTCCGTCCTGCCATTCAATATCATAATCTGAATTCCCTTCCCCTGCATCCAGTATTATCTGTGGGCTGCACAGGTAGGTGTCTTCACCGAGATCAACCGAAGGAGTGTCAATAGTTGAGACATCAATCATATCCCAGGCTGTACAGCCGTAAACATTGGTCACGGTAACAAGGTATGATCCTTCTGTTGTAACAATATATGTCTCTCCACCTGAGCCGTCCTGCCAGATGTATGTATTTTCCGGGTCGCTTCCTGCATACAGCACCAGGCTTTCATTAGCACAGATCACGGTATCATTCCCCAGGTCTGCCTCCGGATTGGGATTTACATTAAGTATCTCAAAAGATCCTGATGCTGACCCGCAAATATTTGTAACGGTTACAGAATATATGCCTTGTTGTTCGGCTGTATATGTTTGGTTTACTGATCCGTCATGCCATTGATAACTGTCATATCCTGCTCCTGCATCCAGTATTACTGATTGCCCTTCGCACAGTGATGTATCTCCGCTGAAAGGCTCCACCGGGGGGTTAACAGTCTGGATTGTTATCTCATCAGTGGATGAGCAGCCGTACTGGCTTGTGACAGTGACCGAATAAATACCCGAAGTTGTGACCACATAAGTAGAATTGACTGTTGCATCCTGCCACAGGTATGAATTCCCGGGTTCTGTTCCTGCAGTAATAACATAAGGCTGGACTATACATACTGTAGTGTCGTTACCCAGGTTAACATCCGGCAAGGGATATACTGTCACCTGCACATCGTCATAATATTCATCGCCGCAGGCATTAACAGTCACCGAATATGTGCCTGACTGTGACACTGTGATGGTCTGGGTTACAGCTCCTGTTGACCAAAGATAATTTTCATATCCTGCCCCTGCATCAAGTGTTGTTGTTTCTCCTTCACAAATGGACACATCATTTCCCAAATCGGGAGGAGTGCCATTGAACACTGTAACAGTCACTTCATCAATACTTTCGCACACAGGCATAAAGGAAATATCGTCAATTGCAAAATCATTTCCCCCGCCTGCAGTATTCTGGTTGACAATGCATATCTCAGCCGAAGTATTGGAACCTGAGTTCCACAACTCATAGAACTGGTTCCAGATACAGGTATTATATTCTGCCTGGAACGGGGAGCCCAGCAGTGTTCCGTTAATAGAGAACTGCAGTATCGCAGGGTCACCGGGATAGACACTACATAACCAGGTTGAGAAGGCATAATCAGTATTCGGATCAACAGTGATGGTCTCGCACCAGACATTGGTATTTGCAATCTCAGCGCCATTAACAACCATCATCATACCACTGCCTGTTGTATGATCGCTGCATGATGAGAACGCTGAATGGGATGACGAAGGGTTGGTCAGAATATCATACGTCGCGGCACTCCAGAGATCACCTGGACTATATGTATATTCACTGATAAAGCCCGTGTTGTCGCCTGTGCTGAAATCCCCGTTAACAATTAACTCCTCACCTGTGACTCCATAAGCATGAAAAGTATAAGTAGTTGTCTGTGAAGGACTAACTATAGGATACAATGAATATATATCGGCAATATCGGGATGTGTCACCCATGACCAAAAGAAAAAGTGTCCTCCCCCTGTACTTGCATTCAATTGCACCTGTTCACCGTCACAGATCGTAACATCATCGCCGGCATCCACATTGTCATCACACGGTGGCTGGGCAAAGCCGCCGGCAGCAAATAACAATAAAATGAATATATATATTATTTTATCTGATATTACAGCGAGAGTTTTCATTCAATGTCATTCCCAGCATAATTTTTTAAAATATCGGGTTGATCAGATAAACCGGCATGTCAAAATTACAAAAAATAGATGATACACGGCTAATTGTTTATAAATTTAAATACAAACAATTTTACAGTATATTTTAATCAATAATTTTTTCCGCCAGTTCATTGAAGTCAATGCCGGAGAAGTTCCCTGAGCTCATGAGCAGCAGGTTTTTATTTTTCCAGTCTGATGACAACAGCTTGTCAATAAGTAATGCGGAGTCAGTGAAAATAGTCAGGTTATCTCCGCCAAAAGCTTCTTTAACCTGGGCGGGTGTTATCTCCTTAAGCTTTTTATGCCTGATCACATCCGGGTTAAAATAAACATACGCTTCATCAGCGGTCTTCATAGCACCTTTATAATGAGGCAGAAACTCTTCTTTCAGACTGCTGAAAGTATGAAGTTCCATGCATGCCACCAGCTTTCTGTCCGGGTATTGTTCTTTCACTGCTTTTGTTGTAGCTTTCAGTTTCGAAGGAGCATGTGCAAAGTCAAGATAAACAGAAGTATATTGGTTCTCCTTCAGAAGCTGGAGCCTTTTTGCTGCTCCCCTGAATGAAGAAATGGCATCATAAAACTGTTTATCGTTTATTCCCAGCTCATTGCATACAATCTTTGCACCACTGATATTCTGAAGATTATGTCTGCCGAATATACAAAGCGGTATATGCCTGTCATCTGAGACCAGAAAAGTATTATTATTCTTAACAACATATTCATGCGTGGAATAAGCATACTTCTTAATACCGGCTTTACAATTTTCCACGTTTTTTTTCAGTTCGGCATCACCTTCATACCATATCAATGACCCGTTATTTTCAATAAGATCAACAAATGTTCTGAATTGCTGCAGATACTCATCCCAGGTAGGGAACACATTTATATGGTCCCATGCTATACCACTGATCAGGGCTATATGAGGATGATAAAGGTGAAATTTAGGGCGGCGGTCTATTGGTGAGGAGAGATATTCATCACCTTCAAGAATAATACACGGAGCGTTTTCTGTAAGTTTGACCATTGTTTCAAAGCCCTCAAGCTGGGCTCCCACCATATAGTCAAATTCCTTTTTGTTTTTATCAAGCACATGCATTATCATGGAGGTGATAGTTGTTTTTCCATGACTTCCTCCGATCACGACACGGACCTTATCCCTGCTCTGCTCATATATATATTCGGGAAACGAATATATACGCACTCCTGCTTCCTTTGCCTTTATCAGTTCCGGATTATCTTCCCTGGCATGCATACCCAGGATAACAGCGTCCAGATTGTCATCCACATTGTCCGGGTCCCAGCCCGCTTTTTCAGGGAGCAGGTCATATTTTGCCAGACGGCTGCGCGAAGGCTCGAAGATCTCATCATCAGATCCCGTAACCCGGTAACCTTTTTTATGAAGAGCTATTGCCATATTGTGCATGACACTACCCCCGACTGCTATAAAATGCACCCTCTTCATTTCCAAATTTTCAAATTGTCAAATTGTCAAATTTCCAAATTAATTTAGTATTTTTATCGTTAAAATTAGCAAAAAGATATTGTTTATATGTTCAGGTCCGGGAAAATTTATGTTTTTGGCGTTTTTTTTCTGCTTGCAGCTTTATTATTTACTTGTTGCGAGGATGACTTTTCGTGGTTCAGGTCAAATGAAAAACTTCTCACAGGCACGTTATGGGAAAGGGAATCCTGTATTGACAATACAACTAATACTGAAATAGCGACTACTTATTTAGTGTATGAATTCAGGGATGACGGCACCTATATATTAACACCTGCAGATTCAACCTCTCCCTGGTATGGCACATGGGAATTTGTTGATGATGAAGAATATATCAGGATTGGATCCAACACATACAGGATACAGACACTTACAAAGAAAGTGCTTGCCCTGCGGTATGGCGACCTTGATTTCTTTTATGTACCCATAGAAGATCAATAACCGGGATATATGCTATTGAAACGCCAATTTTCAGCTATTCCTCCTGTTCTTCCTCATATTCTTCAATAGCTTCTTCCATTTCCTCCTCACTTTCTTTAATTGCCTCTTCCATCTCATCTGTAGCTTCGTCTATCTCGTCCCCCAATTCTTCGAGTTGTTTTTCCAGCTCATCCGTATCTATCTCGTCAAGAGCATCTTCAAATTCCTTTGAGAAGTACATTTCCATCTCTGCATCTAACTTATCATCACTAAACTCCTGAATAAAGCCCATCATAGATGCAATGACAGTGATCCACAATACAGCAATTATTATGGATATTATTGAAATTATCATGCCAGCTACCGGAAATCCTTTAGGTCTGTTATGTTTGTTAGCGGCACTAATTCCAATAATGCTGAATACAAGGGCCAGGACACCAAGAACTATGCCCAGGATCGGAAACCAGAAGATTATCAAAGCTACGATAGAAATAACAAAACCAGCTATTCCAATGCCTTTGCCGGCATTTGATCTTTGAACTTTTTCTTCCATAATTTATTGCTTTAGTTAAAAAATAAATATAAATATAAAAAACTTCTTTACCATATTCCAACAACACTCTAACTGTATCCTTTGACCAGTATCTCTAGTATTTTTACAGCAGAGGCAGACACAGGTGTCCCTGGTCCGAAAATACCTGTCACACCGGCTTTATACAGGAAATCATAGTCCTGTGTCGGGATAACGCCTCCGGCAATGACCATAATATCAGCTCTTTTAAGCTTCTTCAATTCTTTTATCACTTCCGGCACAAGGGTTTTATGTCCGGCTGCAAGGCTGGATATACCAAGCACATGCACATCATTTTCCACAGCTTGTTTGGCTGCTTCAGCCGGTGTTTGGAACAGGGGGCCTATATCAACGTCGAAACCAATATCTGCGAATCCTGTTGATACGACCTTTGCGCCCCTGTCGTGTCCGTCCTGCCCCATCTTTGCCAGCATGATCCTTGGTCTTCTGCCTGCAAGCCCGGCAAATTTGTCTGCCAGTTGCTTTGCCTTATTAAAATTTTCATCGTCTTTTGATTCTGACGAATACACTCCGGATACTGAACGTACCATAGCTTTATATCTCCCTTTTACTTTTTCAATTGCATAGGATATTTCACCGAGAGTAGCGCGTTTTCTTGCTGCGTTCACCGCAAATTCAAGCAGGTTTCCCCCTCCTTGTGTACATTCCCTGGTGATATACCTTAATGCTCTCAGTGCTTCTTTTTCATTTCTGCCTGCTTTAAGCTCCTGCAGCCTTTTTATCTGTGCTTCCCGTACTGCTGTATTATCCACTTCAAGGATATCTATCGGGTCCTCCACCTCCGGTTTATACTTATTAACACCAACAATGATCTCATTACCGGAATCTATTCTTGCCTGTTTACGTGCTGCCGCCTCTTCGATGCGCATTTTCGGCAGCCCTGTTTCAATAGCTTTTGCCATCCCGCCGAGCTCCTCAACTTCCTGTATATGCTGCCAGGCTTTATGTGCCAGTTCATGAGTTAAGCTTTCCACGTAATATGATCCTGCCCAGGGATCAACAGACCGGCAGATATTCGTCTCTTCCTGCAGGTATATCTGTGTATTCCTGGCAATGCGTGCTGAAAAGTCTGTTGGCAGTGCTATTGCTTCGTCAAGGGCATTCGTATGCAGCGATTGTGTATGTCCCAAAGCAGCGGCAAGAGCTTCCACGCATGTGCGTGTCACATTATTGAAAGGATCCTGCTCGGTAAGGCTCCAGCCTGAAGTCTGTGTATGTGCCCTTAATGCAAGGGATCTCGGGTTTTGGGGATTGAACATATTGACTATTTTCGCCCAAAGCATTCTTCCTGCCCTTTGTTTGGCTATCTCCATAAAAAAGTTCATTCCTGATCCCCAGAAAAAAGAGATCCTCGGTGCAAAATCATCAATGTCCATGCCTGAGCTGACACCGGTACGCAGGTATTCGAGCCCGTCGGCAAGTGTATATCCCAGCTCAATGTCTGCTGTGGCTCCGGCTTCCTGCATGTGGTAACCGGAAATACTTATGGAGTTGAACTTAGGCATATACTTGGTTGTATATTTGAATATGTCCGCAATGATCCTCATAGAAGCCTCAGGAGGATAGATATAAGTATTCCGCACCATAAATTCCTTGAGGATATCATTCTGAATAGTGCCAGTAAGCTGATCCTGTGGCACTCCCTGCTCTTCGGCTGCAACAATATAAAAAGCCATGATCGGAAGTACGGCACCGTTCATTGTCATTGACACGGACATTTTGTCAAGAGGGATCTGGTCAAAAAGGATCTTCATATCCAGTATAGAGTCAATGGCAACACCTGCTTTTCCCACATCCCCGATTACCCTTTCATGGTCGGAATCATATCCCCTGTGCGTTGCCAGGTCAAATGCTATGGAAAGACCTTTCTGTCCTGCAGCAAGGTTGCGCCTGTAAAAAGCATTTGACTCCTCTGCGGTTGAAAACCCGGCATACTGCCTGATGGTCCAGGGACGGGTAACATACATAGTTGAATAAGGTCCCCTGAGATATGGCGGTATGCCTGCGGCATAATCAAGATGATCAATGTGCCTGAGATCGTCTTTTGAATATACCGGCTTAACAGGTATCTGCTCGGAAGTTATCCAATTATCACTCTTTTGCCCCGAATGCACCCTTCCACTGCTCTTTTTTGATGAAGAACCGCTGCTGAATATGTCTATTTTGCTGAAATCCTGCCTCATTATCAAATTATTAGTTAATAACAGTTGCGAAGATGTGCTACTATCATGGAACCGTACACCAGGTAACCGTTGTTAACCATTTTTAACTGTTGTTAACCGTTTTTATTATCACTGGTTATGTTATTCCAAGTTGTTTTTGTAATTCCTTTAATGTACTAAGCATGTCGGATCCTTTATGAATAAAATACCTGATCCCTGCTTTTTTCAGTTCATCAGCCCATTCCCCGGGATACCCGGCAATAACGATAATAGATTCTTTCTTTAGCTTTTCATATATCTCCATAACAAAAGACGGATATTCCTCGTCAGTGCTGCATATTACAACAATATCAGGCTTTGTTTTTCTGCATTCCTTTATGCCCTGTTCAACAGTTTCGAATCCGTTATTGTCAATGACCTGAAATCCTGCACAGCCGAAAAAATTTGTTGAGAACATAGCCCTGGCACTTCGTATTGCCAGGTTACCATAAGTGAATAAGAACACTTTAGGCGTTTTTCTTTTGGCCCTTTCCGTTCTTAACCGGATATCCTCAAATTTTTCTGCCCCGCGACAAGGTTTTATCGGAACAACGATCTGCCCTTTCCCTGTAAGGCTTTTCTTCCTCTGACCCCGGCTTACACGTCCCAAAGCTTTTTCAGACAGGTCAGGATACTGGTTTGTGCCAAGCAGTGTGTGCTTTCTTTTGGTAATATTATCATTTTTCATGCCGGCAGCTTTTGCAATACTGTCCTGTATATAGCCTGTTTTTAAAGCAGCAATATATCCGCCTGTTTTTTCAATCCGTAAAAATTCTTCCCATGCTTCTTGTGCGATCTTATGAGTGAGATTTTCTATATAATATGATCCGGCCGAAGCATCGGTGACCTTATCAAGAAAAGACTCCTCTTTCAGCAATAACTGTATATTGCGGGCTATGCGATCAGAAAAATCATCCGGATCTTTATATGCTGCATCAAAAGGTGGCACGGTCAGTGATCCTGTTCCTCCTATTATTGCAGACATTGCAGAAGTGGCAGCCCTGAGGATATTCACATGAGGATCATAGACGGTCTGGTTCCATGATGTGATAACCGAATGAATATGCATTTTTGATACTGAAAGGTCTGAAGGATCATAAGCCTGGATGATCTTTGCCCAGAGCAGTCGTGCTGCGCGAAGTTTGGCAATTTCCGGAAAATAGTCAGAACCGGTGGCAAAATTAAATTTAATTCTTCCTGCAATATCATCAACTGACAACTGTTTTCCCTTCAGACCGGTTATATATTCATTTCCTGCAGCAAGACTAAAAGCCAGTTCCTGCACAATTGATGATCCGCAATCACGAAAATACTGCCCGTTAATTGAAATGATCTTAAAATTCTGTAAACTGCCTTTTACCGACTCAATTAATTCCCTGCTGCTTTTTTCAAATTTCTCTTCTGCAAAAGGATACCTGCCATTCATTGTAAGATACCCCAGCGGGTCAAACGAGACAGATCCTTTCAGGTCACTGGTTTTCACTCCTTTTGAGCCGGCATATTTTTTCAGAACGGATAACAGCTCTTCAAAATACCCCTGTATAATAAAATTTATTTCTGTATTCTTTAAATCTATCCCTGACAACAGGGTTTCAATATACTTACTGTCCGGTGCAATATTATCAGGTATCCTGAACCCTGCCGAATTACATCCCCCGTCAATTGCATTGACTGCTTTTTTATTTGCTTCTTTGGCATTGTCTGCTTCAATATCCTGGCGTATGGTCCAAACGTTCTTTTGTGTAGTATTTCCCCTGACATAAGGGAATTCACCCGGATGAGCGTTAAGATATTCCAATCCCTGCATATCTTCATTGCGGTAATACGGTTTAACCTCAAATCCCTCGCAGGTTTTCCATATCAGTTTTTTCATACGTTCCGGATCCTTCAGATCTTTCCTGATCTGCTGCTCCCATTTTTTTGATGAAACAGGCGGAAAATCACTAAAAAGACCGGTATCCGGTTTATCCTTTGCCATAATATCTTTCTGTACAGATGATTAAAGTACTTATTATTAATTGATTTCTGTCAATAGAGTAACGAACCTAAAATAAACATTAAATTCCAAATCACAAGCATCTCACATAGTGATGGCTATGCCAAAATCTCAAAAAAGCCCCTCTCCTTTATCCTCTCCCCAAACAGGGAGAGGAAACAAATCACCTCTCTCTGACAAAGTTAATATTATCCTTTTATCCTGCATATAAACCTTTCTAAAAAATAATACTCTTTGATGTGCCGTTATAATTATAATGTTTAAATCTTGTGACTTTTTGTTAATAACAGGTTATATAATACAGGCATTGAACACAGGACATTATTAATTTTGTAATATACAAATAATTACTACTACTCATGAGAATAATAATAATATTCATTCTTCTTTTTGTTTTTATTACCAAAGGCATTGCCCAGGAAAATACAACTGCCTCTGACAGCATACTACCGTGGGAGGACGGTATAGAGGAATTTACCGAAAAATGGAGCAATGGCAATAAAAAGATGGAGGGAAAAAGAAGGTTTGGACTCCAGCACGGGCGATGGACATTATGGAACGAAGACGGTAAGATGATCCAGCAGACTGATTATAAGAATGGCACTGTTCATGGCAAACTTATTTATTATTTTCTGAACGGGAATAAAGAAAACGAAGCCGAATTTGCAGATGGTCTGCAACAGGGTAAATATTCCGCGTGGAATGAAGACGGTACACTAATGGAACAGGGCTATTATAAAAATGATATTAAAGACAGTATCTGGACAAGCTATTACCCGGGAGGGAAAAAGAAAAAAGAAGAATATTATTATCCCGAAGGTAATATCAGGCTGCTGAACTACTACGACAAGGATGGTAAAATAATGGTAAAGGACGGGAACGGGAAATATGCTGATTATTATTCAAACGGGGAACTGAAAGAAAAAGGCGAATATAAAAACGGCAAAGAGCACGGGTTATGGGTTTTTAACCATAATAACGGGATACCTCTGTCAAAGGGAAGATATGAAAACGGCAAAAGAGTCGGCAAATGGGAGTCGTGGTATGACAACGGGAACCTGAAAAGCGTTGAGAATTATGATAATGGCAGGAATATTCAATGGTACAGGAATGGCAATAAAGAAATGGAAGGCCAGATCGTCAACGGTAAAAAGAACGGGGAATGGACATTCTGGTATGATAATGGAAATCCTGAAGTGAATGTAACATTTGTTGATGATGTAAAAAACGGTTTGTTCACACACTGGTTCTCAGATAGTATTAAAGAAGCAGAGATCATGCTTGAACATGGTAAAAAGAACGGTACTGCAAAGTGGTATTATGAAGACGGGCAGATAGATATTGAAGGTCATTTTAAGGATGACAAGCGTGACGGATTATGGACAAACTGGCGCAGCGATGGAAAAAAAGGCAATCAGGGGACTTTCCTGAATGACAAAATGCATGGTAAATGGACCTACTGGTATGCAAATGGGAAAGTATGGAAAGATGGTGAATTTAAGGAAGACAATAAGCATGGTCACTGGGTATATTATTACGAAGACGGTGTTAAATTCAAGGAAGGCGATTTCAAGAACGGAAAAGAAGAAGGGCTTTGGAAGGAATGGTATGAAAGCAGTAAACTTAAGATGGAAGGAGAGTTCGCAAACGGGATAATGGACGGGCTATGGAAAGGGTGGTATGAAAACGGCAGCCAGATGTATGAGATCACTTATTCCGACAGTGTTAAGCATGGCGCTGCCAAATACTGGCATGAGAACGGAAAGAAACAACTTGAGGAAAATTATACTAAAGGCATGCTTGATGGAAGCTATACCACATACTTTGACCAGAATGAGCAGGTACTGATCTCCGGCAACTATCTTAACGGAAAGAAAAACGGGGAGTGGATCTATTATTTTGGTGACGGAAGAAAGGCAAAAGTTGAAAATTATATCAATGACAGACCCGAAGGCAAGTGGATGAGCTGGTATCAGAGCGGTGACATCAACCAGAACGGGGGGCTGAAAAGTATTATTAATTATAAGAACGGCTTAAAACACGGTAAAATAAAATACTACGATACAAAGGGATCCGTCATTTACCAGGCGGTCTTTGAGTCAAACAGGGTAAAAAAGGTCATGATTGACAAAAGGGCAAGGTAGCACCATACTGATAGCACATATTAACTAAATAAAAAAATCCGAAATCCGAATATCGAAATCCGAAAAAGTTTCAAAGATCACGTCCCTGTTATTGTTTTTTTTTCACAATACTGTCATTAAGAGCTTTAAGATAATTATGCTTCTGTGATTCTACGGAATAATTTTTCAAAACTGTTTCCCTTCCCTTTTTACCCATTTCCTTTCTTAGCTCTTCCGAATCAATAAGCTTTCCGGCTTTTTCTATCCATTCCTCTTTAGTATCCGCCAAAAAACCATTCACACCGTCATTGATTATCATTTTATTCACTCCTACCGGCGACATGATCGTGGGTATCTCCAATGCCATATACTGCAATCCTTTAAATCCACACTTTCCTTTTGCCCACTCATCATCCGGCAGAGGCATTATACCAATATCAATCTCCGAAAGGTCTTCAATCTCTGTGTCAATATTCCATTTCACAGAAATAATATCAATATCTTCAATTGAATACGGTATATCCGCAATTATTTTGAAATAAATCCTGTCGCTGTAAATATTTTTCAGCTCCCGCAAAACAGGCAGAGCCTGATCAAGATGTTTAATAGTGGTTGAAGTACCTGTCCACCCAATACATACAGCATCCTTATTTCCTGAGTAAGAGATCTTTTTATGGTAATCAGTATTAATAACTGTAGGGATCACAATAGTATTCGTATTAATACCGGCTGCATAAGAAGCCAGGTAATCATTTCCGGCAAATACCGTATCGGAAAATTTTATTATTGAAGCAATTTTTGCAGGTTTTTTCATCCATCTCAGGCTTTCATTGCCTTCGGAAACATCATGCAGCCATATTGCATCATCAAAATCAAAAATTATTGATGCGCGTGATCTTGCAAACATCCATTCAAAAACAGTTGTGCCAAGCATAAGGGCTTCGCGGTATATAATAATAATATCATATCCTGAGGCGCGAAACACATCCCTGATCCTGACAAATATGCTTTTCAGGAGAATGACCAGCTTAATGAATAATTTACCCCTGCTGTAAAACAGGGCATCATCTTTTTCCGAGATTATATTCGAATAGGTAATGTCATACCCGTTCTCTTTCAGGAATCCTGCATACTGTTCAAAGCGGAACCTTTGTCCCGGGGACCGGTTCATACGATGCGGCGCTATGTACAATATCCTTTTCACTATACTGATAACTGCCTGTAAATGTTGCCGTAAAGGACTCCTCCCTTTTGCAAAGAAAACAATTTCCGGGCAGAATTAATTATTTTTTCCCTGTTTACAGCAAGCAGGTCATCTATCTTATCAATAACCTTATAATATTCATCATCTGAAAAATCCCTTACCAGCATACCTGCTCCTGTGGCTTCAATAATTTCATTGATATCTCCCACATCCCTGTTCGAGATAAACGGAATTCCCATTGCCATCAACTCCGCCATTTTTGTCGGTGATGATGCTTTTTTAGAGAACACGGGCTTTATAAAAAACACTGAAAGATCGGACAAGCCCAGTAAAAACGGCATTTCTTCTCTTTCCGCCGATGCAATGATCATTTTTTCTTTTGGGATCCCCTGCTCATACGCCTGTTTTAATATCCCGGTTTTATTGTCTTGTGTAATGATCAGAAACCTGGCATTTTCTCTTTTTTCTGACAGACATTTGAAAAATCGCAGCATCTCATCCAGCATATACCATGTGCCTGTAGATCCTGAGTAGGACAGGATAAAGTCAGTATCTATCATCCCGAGCATTGTTCTGAATTCGTTTAACCGGTCCGAATTCTCCGTAACAGGGCAAAACAGATGAAAATCAGCACAACAGGGTATTACTTCAACCTGTGGTTTATTATTAATGAAAAGAGGATTGCCATAAATTATCTCTTTCGCCTTTTCTGTCAGGCAGACAATAGTATCTGCACTCTTTAAAAAATCATTTTCTTTTCTTTTAAAATACCTGTATATGCACTTATGAACAGGATTGCTGATTTTCCAGGTATTCCCTTCAATCCTCTCATCAGGATAAAAACCCCGCATATCGAAAATAAACTTAACTGCATACTTTTTTTTCAGATATAACCCCGTAAGCGCCGGGATATAACTTCTACAGTGCGTTACTTCGAATTTGTGCTTTTTATGCAGCAGCTTTGCTTTCCTCCTGATCTTAATAATATCCCATAAGGTTGAAAAGATATAAGGTTTTTTTGTGTAAAATACCGGGTGCCATTTGATATTATGATCCTTAAGGATTTTTAATATCTTTACTTTACTATTGGTATATGCATATTTTTTTTCAGCACTGATAACGGATATAGAGTAGCCGCTACCGGCAAGTGATGTAAGATAAGGGATTATCTGTGATCTGCCTAACGGGTCTGTCAGTCCGTCATAAGTGATATAAAGAAATTTGCTGCTCACTGGAAAAATTTATAACAAACCTACATGATTTTTTAATTAAAACACACAGACAATATAAAAAAAATCATATACGGTTCCCTCTGGCCTTTAAAAATAATTTTTCTTCAGAGGAAATATGAGAAAAAAAAATATAATTGCTTATTTTGTTTGATTTTCAGGTAGTCAGGTAATTTGTAAAATATGGAATATTTCACAGTATGGGATATAGCATTATTTCCTTTATACATAGGAATAATATATCTTATTGCCTATCGGAAGAAGAAGAGAAATATCGAAAATAATCCAGAATACAAATATTATATTCCGGGCTTATCCGCTAAAATTTTCGGTGGTATATTTTTATGCCTTATATACACATTGTATTATAGAGGAGGTGATACACTGGCATACTATGACGGCTCTGTTGCAATGGTAAATCTTCTTTTTAAAGATCCTTCATCTTTTTTTTCAATATTATCAGGAAATTTATCTGCAGAGAATTATTACAGTTTTGATAGTTTTACAGGAAGACCTTATGGTTATATGTACAGGGACCCGCAGACCTTCTCGGTAATAAGATTATCCTCTATATTTACATTGATCGGTGCAAAAAGCCTTATAATAACGACTGCACTCCTTGCATGGATAACATATTCAGGTATCTGGCGACTGTATTTATTATTTAGTGAACTGTTCCCGGATTATAAAAAGCATCTGGCAATAGCTATACTGTTCATGCCGTCAGTGATCTTCTGGGGATCGGGCATCCTTAAGGACTCATATACAATATGTGCTGCGGCATGGATAGTATATAACGTATATAATTTATTTATAAAAAAAAGAAAGCCGTTTTTTCATATTTTATCATTAATTGTGTCCGTATATATATTAGTATCCATTAAACCGTATATTTTCTTTGCAATATTGCTCGGAGTTATTGTATGGATATTTTTTATACTGTTCACTAAGATAAAAAGCCGTTTTATCAGATTTGTGGTCCTTCCGCTGTTTATTGTTTTGATAATTTCAACGGGGAGCCTTGTTTATCTGATAGTGAGTGGTTATGTGGGTGGATATTACGGCTCTGTTGAAGGGATGATCCAAAAAGCTGTCATTACCCAGGAGGACCTGACAAGAGAAACTTACGGGGCTAATTCTTTTGATATCGGAAAGTTCGATCCTACTATCCCCGGAATAATGTCAAAAGCCCCACAGGCAATAGTAGCAGGATTATTCCGTCCTTTTCTATGGGAATGCCGCAACCCTGTAATGTTGCTTTCGGGTGTTGAAAACACCTTTTTACTATTACTATGTTTATACCTGATCTTTAAAGTAAGGATACGATATATGATCAAAATGATAATCGACAATGCATTGATAATGTTCTCACTGGTGTTCTCATTGTTTTTTTCATTTTCTGTTGGCTTATCAACAGCCAATTTCGGAGCACTGGTAAGGTATAAGATACCCCTTATCCCGTTTTTCGTGGCAAGCCTTCTGATAATAATATACAGTTACAGAAAAATGAAAAAGGAAAAGTCTGAAGCAGAAACTTAAAAGCTGTCTATTCATGAACCTTCCTGACAATATATATGGGACGGTTCTTTGCCTCAATGAAGATACGGAATACATATTCGCCTAAAATACCAAGAAAAAATAACTGGACACTGCCAAAAAAATACATACTGAGCATTTCCGACGTCCATCCTGTGATCGCTACACCTATTATCTTTTTATAGATAACAATACCTGTGCCGGTAAGTGATAATAAGATTCCCATCGTACCAATGATCAGAGACAGCCTGATAGGGAGCCTGGAAAAAGAAAATATTGCGTCAAAAGCAAGTTTGGTTAATTTTACAAATCCCATCTTTGCCTTTCCTGTCTTCCTTTTGGAACGTTCATATTCCAGATAGCCCTGGTTGAATCCTATAAAACACCTTAATCCGGGAATATACCTGTTCTTTTCCCTTAATGATAATAAAGCATCTGTAGCAGCCCTGTTCATTATGGAAAAATTTCCCGTATCAGCAGGCTTGTCAATACGGCTGAGTCTTTTGAATATATAGTGGAACACCTTAATGAATATTTTCCTGTACAGGCTCTCTTTTCTGCCTGTCCTCTTACCGTAAACAATATCCAGGCCTTCCTCCCTGATCTTTTTATACATTTCGGGTACCAGCTCAGGAGGATCCTGCAGATCACCGTCAAGCATGACCACATACTCCCCTTTTGTATAGGCAAGTCCTGCAGTATAAGCAGCCTGGTGCCCGAAATTCCTTGACAATTCAAGCACTCTTAGCCTCTTGTCTTTATTATGAAAAGAAAGCAAACCTGCCAAAGTACTATCAGTGCTTCCGTCATCAATACATATTATTTCAAAGTCTTCAGTAACCGGTTCAAGAGCAGATATAGTCCTTTGTAATAATTCAGGTATTATATTTTCTTCGTTATAAAGCGGTATAACAACTGATATTTCCATATATACCTATTTCTGAAAATGAATACATTCAGCCTATACTCACAAAGGTAACAAAGTTTATGTTTTTTTTATAGTTTATATTGTAACCACCTGTGTAAAATGATCACCAGCCATAAACGGTTATAAAGGAAATCCTTCCCGGATAAATATTCCCTCACAAGCTTATCAAGATATTGAAAATTGATCATCCCATATTGTTCAGTAACCTCTTTATTAAGATAATCATCAATAAGATATTTAAGCTCATTCTTCAGCCATTTTGAAAGAGGGATGGCAAAGCCCCATTTCTGCCTGTTGAAATACTTTTCCGGTATATGATCAAATAACAGTTGTTTTAATATATACTTCTGAATCCCGCCCCTGATCTTCAGATCCGGTGAGATATTCAAAGCATATTCCACCACATTATGATCCAGCATGGGTACCCTGGTCTCCAATGAATATTTCATGCCTGCCCTGTCAGTCTTTACCAGCAAATCGTCCTTTAAATAGTATTTAAGGTCAAACAGTGCCTGCTGTTCACTCACTGTAAGCTCCCTGTTAAGGTCTTTAAAATGTTCATCGATCCCAAAAGGGATGTTGTAATCCTGTGTAAGAAGCTTAGTTATTTCATCACTTGAGAACAAGTATTGTTCCTGTGAAAAAATATGGCTTTTTATCTTTTGCGGATCAGGATACTGAAAAACCTTTGCAGCCCTCTTCATACGGTTTGACATACCTGAAAGCATCCATCCTAAAGGAACCCTTGATAATTTGATGACTGGATTTTTAAGCCTGTCCGCCCATTTATATGATCCGTATCCGAAAAAAGTCTCATCCCCTCCGTCGCCCGAAAGCGCCATAGTAACATGCTTCCTTGCCAGTTTCGACACTATCATTGTCGGGATTGCGGACGAATCCGAGTATGGCTCATCATAGCATCCGGTTATCTCGTCAACAAGCTGTATAGCTTCATTATGGGACACAATAAACTCATGATGGTCTGTTTGCAAATATTCAGCCACCTGTTTTGCATATCCTGCTTCATTAAATTTCTCTTCTTTGAATCCTATAGAAAAAGTCTTTATTGGTGCACTGCTTACTTTCTGTGCTATTGCAGTTACCAGGCTTGAGTCAGTACCACCGCTGAGGAAAGTGCCATAAGGCACATCGCTTATTAACCGGTATTTTACTGACCGGGTAAGCAGGTCATTCAGCGCTGCTTTTGCCTCATGAAGGTCTTTGACAACGGTATTCCCTACATTTTGTTCAGGATCCCAGTATTTATTAAATGTGATCTTTTCCTTAGTTACAACTGCATAGCTGCCTGCCGGAAATTTGTATATGTTTTTATAAATAGTGTCCGGTTCAGGTATAAAACCAAGGTACAGGTACTTACTTACAGCCTGCTTATTTATACTCAGGCAGGAGCGGATATGATCCGAGGCTTCCAGGGCTTTTATTTCGGAAGCAAAGGCAAAGTCTGTACCGCTATGGAAATAAAATAGCGGTTTAATGCCTATCCTGTCCCTGAAAAGGTATAATTGTTTTTCCTGTTTATCATAGATCGCAATGGCAAACATCCCGTTAAGCGTGTGAATGAATTCTGTACCATACTTCTCAAATGCTTCAAGGATAACTTCAGTGTCAGATGCAGTCCTGGGGCTCAACCCGATATCTTCTCGTATCTCATTGAAATTATATACTTCCCCGTTATAGGCAATAACATAATTGCCTGAATGTGATATCATTGGTTGGTTTGCAGCTGCTGACAGGTCAATGATGCTTAACCTTCTGTGCCCCAGACCGACTGTCCCGTCGGAAAAATAACCTTCTGCATCCGGTCCCCGGTGCACCAGGGCTGCCGTCATATTATGAAGCTCCTTCTCAGTAAAGGTATTGTTTGATGTAAAGAATCCTGTAATGCCACACATTAATCACTCCAGACTTGTTTTTGATGAGTCAACATACCGGAAGTGCCAGCTCAGGGACAGTACAAGCTGTACTATCAGGGGATTCGTGGTTGCGTATAAGCCGAAATCCGGATTATAAATTGCATCCTTAATAGGGTATTCTTCACCTTCCATTATGTTGCTTATAGTGTAGTTAACCCGCAGGCCAAAACTGATATCATAAAGGTCATGAAAATAAAACGAGCCGCCAAAACCGAACAGGATACCGATATTCGTGTCCTGGTAATCATCAATTGATCCGAGTTCAGAGGCATTATTTTGGTCCGGCTCATTCTCTATGATCAGATTTTTTACCTGGCTTAATCTGGGACCTGCTTCGAAATACCCGCCCTTTTCTCCTACAGAGCGGATCAGGACAAGCTGATCAAAGGATTTAATAACCAGTTTTTTCTCATAGGGAGTGAATGGTTGCTCAGGAGTAATTTCAAATTTCTGACCGTGATGGGTTGACATCACTTCAACGGCAACGCCGAATCCATTGTCGAAATTTATACCGACCTGACCGGCCAGCGGGTAACATACATTGAAATTCTTATATTTGATATTGTCATCATCAATAAAATTATTATTTATCCAGAGCGAACTCCCGAACCCGCTTTTGAAAGTAACATTGAACCATGTCTTGTCACCTCTTTGGCTGTAAACCGTATATACTGCCGATACCAGTAAACATATCAATATAAGTTTTTTCATATTATTTATTATTTATATGTAAAAATATAAAAAAGGTTGAATTGTTCATAATTAACAACACGGATATTTTTCAGTTTTTGTTGTCAGGTGCCTGCCCGGCTGGCAGGCACCTGACACTTAAAAAAATCTACCATTATAAATTATAATTTTTACCTTTACATTTTTGAAAAACCAAATATTTAATATGACAGTGGTAGTTAAAAAGATCAATAAGGTGCCTGTTAATGAAAGTCTGATATATATTATCAATAAGAATGACAGGTTTGACGGAAAGATGTTTTCCGGAAATGAAAAAAAGTATATAAAAAGCAGGCTGAAGGACGATCAGAAACAGATCGCCATAAACAGGTATTCTCAATGGAGTTATATACAGGTAATTGATAAAGACAAAGACAATTACCGGATCATTGAGAACCTCCGCAAAGCAGCTAATAAGTTGTTTCCCGTAATAAAGGACAACAAGCATAAAAGCATTACCATCATTGACAGGACAGGCACTGCCGGGGCTGTTCTTGCATTTGCCGAAGGGCTTGCATTAAGCACGTACCAGTTTATCAAATATTTTAAGGATATTTCAAAGAAAAAACACCTGCTCGACAGGATAAATATTATCAGTCCTGAGACTAAGAACAAAGATATTGAGACGCTTAATATTATTATTGAGGCAGTGTATCTTTCGCGTGATCTGATAAACGAACCTCTGTCATACCTGACAGCGACACAGCTTTCAAATGAAATAAAAAAAGCCGGTAAAAAGGCAGGGTTCAGGGTTGAGGTTTTCGGAAAGAAAAAGATTGAATCCTTAAAAATGGGAGGCTTGCTGGCAGTCAACCGGGGTAGTATTGATCCCCCGACATTTTCCGTTCTGGAGTGGAAACCCCGGAATGCACGCAATAAGAAACCTTATGTACTTGTTGGTAAAGGTATTGTATTTGATACAGGAGGATTAAGCCTTAAGCCCACAAAAGGAAGTATGGACCTGATGAAGTGTGATATGAGCGGTGCTGCTGCAGTAGTAGGCGCTATGTATGCCATATCCGCAGCAAAGACACCATTACATGTTATCGGGCTGGTTCCGGCTACTGACAACCGCCCAGGTAAAAATGCATACGCTCCACAGGATGTTATTACTATGCATGACGGATCAACAGTTGAAGTCCTGAACACTGATGCAGAGGGCAGGATGATACTTGCAGATGCGCTCAGCTATGCAAAGCAGTATAAACCTGCTCTTGTGATCGACCTTGCAACCCTCACCGGGGCAGCAGCTGTGGCAATAGGCAAATACGGCATTGTCGGTATGGGTAATGCTGATAAGAATATTTTCGATAAGCTTAAGACAAGCGGGGAAAATGTGTATGAAAGGATTGTTGAGTTCCCGTTCTGGGAAGAGTACAGCGAGCTGATTAAATCGGAGGTCGCGGATATAAAAAATATTGGCGGCAGGGATGCAGGTGCAATCACTGCAGGTAAGTTCCTTGAACATTTTACCGATTACCCGTACATTCATCTTGATATTGCAGGTCCTGCATTTCTGGAATCAGCAGACAGCTATCGGGGACAGGGAGGCGCAGGTGTCGGTGTCAGGCTCCTTTTTGATTTTTTCAGGAATATAAAACAATAAAAAGAAAATAATTATGATTAAAGTCGGGATATCGCAAGGCGACATCAACGGAATAGGATATGAGATCATCATGAAGACCTTGCTTGATAACAGGATACTGGAAATATGCACACCCATAGTATATGGATCTTCTAAGGTTGCGGCATATCACCGTAAAGCACTGAATATAACGAATTTCAGTCTTAACAGTATAAAAAACCCTGAAGAAGCCAACAGTAAAAGATCCAATATCATAAACTGTCTGGACGATAATGTACGTGTTGAACTGGGCAAATCCTCATCTATTGCCGGAGAGGCTTCTTTCCGGGCACTTGAACGTGCTGTTTCCGATCTTAAGGATAATAAAATAGATGTGCTGGTCACGGCCCCAATAAATAAAAACAATATACACTCGGAAAAATTCTCGTTTTTCGGTCATACTGATTATCTGAGATCTATGTTTGAAGTTAACGATGTACTAATGCTTTTAGTTGGAGAGCGTATGAAAGTAGGGGTTGTCACCGAACATATTCCTGTTTCAGAAGTGCCTTCAAAAATAACTCATGAGAATGTACTGAACAAATTACGTATTTTAAATTCTTCCCTGGTAAAGGATTTTGCTATCAGAAAACCCCGTATCGCTGTTCTCGGGCTTAATCCCCATGCCGGTGATGAAGGATTGATAGGTAATGAAGATAAAGATGTGATCGCACCTGTTATAGACAATGCACGGGAGGAAAATATACTGGCACTGGGGCCATTCCCTGCAGACGGATTGTTTGGCTCAGAAATATACAATAAATTCGACGCTATTCTTGCAATGTATCACGACCAGGGGCTGGCTCCCTTCAAAGCATTATCCTTTGATGACGGTGTTAATTTCACTGCCGGTCTGCCTGTAATCCGCACATCTCCGGCACATGGCACTGCTTATGAGATTGCCGGTAAAGGTGAGGCCTCAAGTAACTCCTTCAGACAGGCTTTGTACCTCGCATGTGATATTTATCGCAAAAGATCCGAGCATAATAAACTTACAAGCAATGTATTAGAGCAACAAGATATTACCGGCATTTAGTTATTGTCATACTATATTATGTTTTTCTGCGTTATACTATCAGTGATAAAGCTAACGGCAGAGTCCGATCAGGGCAGTAATCCGATATATTTATAGTTATAGCCTTCCTGATAAAAAATTCATAAATATTTTTTTTGTATTTTAGCTACTTTTTCAGTGAGCCTATGATTTTATTAGTAAAAGACGAAATATCCCGGAGGGATCCCCTGGGAAAATCATCGGGGCGAACTCCTGCCTGCCGGTCAGGCAGGGATCCCGATAGCAAAGCGTATCGGGATTTCATTGTGTTATTTAATAATTAGTTAGATACTTATATGTACGATTATCTGTCAGGCAAATTAGTTGAGCTCACCCCTGCTTATGCAGTTATAGAGTGTGCAGGTGCGGGCTATTTTATCAATATATCGCTTAACACTTATTCAAAGCTGTCCGAACCCTCATCCGGATCACCTCTGAATAAGGATTGCAAGCTGTATGTGCATCAGGTTGTACGCGAAGATGCATTAGTTTTATTTGGTTTTGAGGACAAACAGGAAAGGGAGATATTCCTTTTATTAATAACGGTTTCCGGTATTGGAGCCAATATTGCAAGAATGATCCTGTCGTCATTATCTACTAAAGAGATACGCAAAGCGATCCGTGACAGTGATGTGAATCTTTTAAAGAGCATTAAGGGCATCGGGACGAAATCAGCACAAAGGATCATTGTCGATTTGAAAGACAAATTGGGGAAAGTTGAAACCGGTGACGAAATATTTACGGATAAAAGCAATATAATAAAGGAAGAGTCGTTATCAGCATTGGTAATGTTAGGATTTAGTAAAGGAGTAGTGGAAAAAGTCATTGACAGTATTCTTGCCACTGAGAAGGACATTCCTGTAGAAGAACTGATAAAGAAGGCATTAAAGAAATTATAAAATACCCTTTATAGCTGTTGAAAAAAGTGATCAAATATATTTTTATTGCCTTTTGTGTAATATCCCTGTTGTCTATTTTCGGACAATCGCACCCATCTTATATACTGTTTAACGATGATGTGCAGGGGATAATGAATTTTTTCGGACATGATTCAACTGATGTTGATGATTCCACAACTGTTGACAACACTGCTGAAGAGCCCGACACCATCGACCTCCCATACCCTTTTGAAGACCCTGCTGCAGCAGGGTATTCACAGGATGATCCCGAATCAGGCTTATTCCTTAACAATCCTTCAAATATCGTTTCTTCTGTAGAATATGATCCTGAAACAGGTGAATATATTTTTAAAGATAAGATAGGTGACTTAAATTATCGTTCCCCGAATTATATGAGCTTTGAAGAATATAAAAACTACAATTTTGAAAGATCAATGCAGGAATACTGGAACCAGAGGTCCAAGGGTGAAAGTTTTAAAAGCCATTCAACAATTATTCCGAAATTACATGTCGGCGGGGAAGTTTTTGACGCTATCTTCGGGAGCAATACAATAAATATAAGGCCGCAGGGATCCGCGGAATTGATCTTCGGTCTGAATATTGATAAAACAGATAATCCCACATATCCCGAAAGGCTACGCAGTACAACTACTTTCGATTTCCAGGAAAGGATACAGATGAATGTCACCGGAGAGATCGGGGATAAAATGAAACTGAGCACTCAGTATAATACTGAAGCAACATTTGATTTTGAAAATAAGATGAACCTGGGATATGAAGGCAAGGAAGACGAGATCATTCAGAAGATCGAAGCCGGTAATGTAACCCTGCCATTGTCAGGATCACTGATAACCGGCAGCCAGAGTCTGTTCGGTCTGAAGACCGAACTGAAATTCGGGAAGCTGACCATGACAAATGTGTTCTCTCAGCAAAAAGGAAAAACATCTGTAATAGAAGTGGAAGGTGGTGCCCAGACGAGTGATTTCGAAGTATATGCAGATGATTATGAAGCTAACAAGCATTTTTTCCTTTCACAATATTTCTACGATACATATAATAAGAGTTTGGAAAACATGCCTGTTATTACATCAGGTATTCAGATAACAAAAATAGAGGTATGGGTGACAAACAAAACGGCTGATTTTGAGGAATCCAGGAATCTTGTGGCTTTTATGGACCTGGCAGAAAGCAGGGATCCGAACACAAATAATATGAATGTATCCAATACTTCGGGGCTTATCAATCCTGCTTCTTTCACTTCGCCGCCGTATTATCCCAAAAATGATGCAAACGACCTTTATTATAATATGACTGAAGTATATGATATCAGAAATATAAGCCAGGTTACAAATGTCCTTAACCCGCTGGCAGTATCACACGATTTTGTCAGTGGCAGGGATTACGAAAAAGTTGAAAATGCACGAAGATTGTCTTCTTCTGAATATACCCTGAATGAAAAGATGGGCTTCATCTCCCTGAATTCCTCCCTTAATGCGGATGAAGTGCTTGCTGTTGCGTATGAATATATGGTCGGGGGACAGACATACAGGGTAGGGGAATTCTCAAATGGCGGTGTTGCTGCGCCACAGACACTTATTGTAAAACTTTTAAAAGGAACAACATTAAGTCCGCGTTATAAAACCTGGACACTTATGATGAAAAACGTCTATGCACTCGGAGCTTATCAGATCAACAGCCAGGATTTTATGCTTCAGGTTTATTACCAGAATGATAAGACCGGATCTGCAATTAACTATATCCCCGAAGGAGCAATAAAAAATAAGGTTCTTTTACAGGTCCTTAACCTTGACAAGCTGAACTCACAACTGGATCCCTACCCTGACGGATTTTTTGATTTTATCAGCGGAGTAACCATTAATCCTTCAAACGGACGTGTTTATTTCCCTGTTCTGGAACCGTTCGGCAAATACTTAAGGCTGCAGATTACCGGTGGGGACACGCTTAATGAATCATTGAACGGTATAGCAGATAATTATGTATTTGAAGAGCTTTATGACTCGACACAAAGCATTGCCCAGCAGATGGCGGAAAAGAATAAATTTTACATTGCAGGGACCTACCAGTCATCATCCAGCTCAGACATAGCGCTGAATGCACTGAATATTCCCCAGGGATCGGTAAAGGTCACTGCAGGGGGACGTGTACTCGAGGAAAATATTGATTACACGGTTGATTATACCCTTGGAAGAGTAAAAATAATTAACCAGGGGCTGCTGGAATCCAATACACCAATAAAGATATCGCTGGAAAGCAATTCCCTGTTCAGTATCCAGAGCAAAACACTATTAGGCTCTCATTTTGATTATAAGGTGTCTGACGATATGAATATAGGCGCCACTATTCTAAATCTGACAGAACGCCCGTTAACCCAAAAGGTAAACATTGGTGATGAGCCGATATCCAACACTATCTGGGGTATTGACGGTGCGTACAGGACAGAATCCCCGTTCCTTACAAAAATGATAGATAAGCTGCCCCTGATCGAGACCAAGGAAAAGTCAACTATTACCGTAACAGGGGAGTTTGCACATCTGATACCCGGACATTCAAGGGCAGTGGAGAAATCAGGTATCGCATATATTGATGATTTCGAAGGCAGCAAGACTTCCATTGATGTTAAATCCTATCCTGCCTGGGTACTTGCAAGTACGCCACAGGGACAGACAGAACTGTTTCCCGAAGCAAATATCAATAATATAACAGATACCTCGTCAGCAAGGGCTTACGGATTTAACAGGGCTAAATTCGGATGGTATAATATTGACAACCTTTACCTGAGAAATATTGCCGCCACACCCCAGCATATCGAAGACGATCCTAACACCCAGTCGAGCCATTATGTCAGGGAAATATTCGAAACAGAGATATTCCCCAATAAAGAGCCTGAAACAGGAGTCCCGCAATATATCCCTGTTCTTAACATTGCATTTTATCCCGAAGAAAAGGGACCTTACAACTATGATCTTGCTCCGGGGGATTATTCTGCAGGTATTAACGCCAATGGTTTTCTTAATGATCCGGAATCCCGGTGGGGTGGCATAATGAGGAAGATCGAAACCAACGATTTTGAAGCTGCCAATATAGAATTCATTGAATTCTGGCTAATGGACCCGTTTGATGAGAACAATGACCATAACGGGGGCGACCTGTATTTTAACCTGGGTAATGTATCTGAAGATATCCTGAAAGATTCGAGAAAAAGCTTTGAACAGGGACTGCAGACAGCTACTACTGAACTCATAGTGGACACTACTGTCTGGGGCAGGGTTCCTTTGCAACAATCCCTGGTTGATGCATTTGATAATAATCCTGAGTCAAGGGAGCTGCAGGATGTCGGGCTTGACGGTCTCAGCGATGCAAATGAGTTGTCTTTCTTCAAAAGCTACCTGGATTCTATAAATATTCTCTTTCCTAATTCACAGGCATA